>Ga0209164_1000119_pt1 | contig 251273 bp, 244 predicted proteins | sample MTBNYHSulfiMetaG_FD_187458 | JGI IMG/M metagenome (GOLD analysis project Ga0209164, IMG submission 187458) | Enrichment culture microbial communities from rom New York Harbor, USA that are MTBE-degrading - MTBE-NYH (New York Harbor Sulfidogenic)... | ecosystem: Environmental > Aquatic > Marine...
TCTCGATCAAGGGCGAGAGCTATCGCCTGAAAGACAAGAAGAAGGCCGGAATCATCACGACACCGACCGCCTGAGGGGGTCAACTTCAAATCGGCGTAGGGGGGTCAACTTCAAATCGTCATTGACACCCACGAACACACCGTCAGCGGACTTGACCTTGAAGCCGTTGGAGTCCTCGTAGGTGCCGATTGAATACGGCATCCCGCTCGTGCTCTCGTGGGTGTCAGCGCACATCGCTTGGCCCCAGACTAGTAGGGCTTCGCAAGCGAGAGCAGCGTGGGGATGTCCATCTTGAGGTATCCACGGATGGCCTCAGCCACAGCCTCATGGTCGTCCGCGTCCAGCTCGGTCACGATGTAGTCGTCGGTGAGCTGACCGCCTCGAAGCGTCAAAGGCTGGGCAAGGACGCTTCCGTCGTCATCAGAACCGAACTCCAAGTAGATGATTTCGCCGTACTCATCCAGGTAGTCGGTCTGTGCCTCCACGCCCCAGAAGCCTCCCGCGAGGTCTGCGGCGAAGATGGTGGGGTCGCCCTCGAAGTGGGCCTCTATCGCTTCTGCTTGGGTCTTGTCCACCGACCGCTCCTCACATCGTCCTACCAGCAGATACTACCGCATGCACTAGCCATCTTCGCGTCGTCCCCAGACGGCCTCTTCGAGCACCTTCGCGGCCTTGAGCTTCGACTCGGGAAGGACATGCGAGTACAGGTCGAGGGTCGTCTGGATGCTGGCGTGACGGGCCAACTCCTGCACGACCTTCACGTTCGTACCAGCGGCGATGTGCGCCGAGATGCACGAATGCCGCAACTGGTGGTAGCTCACGCGGGGCAGTCCAGCCTTCTTGAGGGCGGGTTCCAGCAGCCCTCTGTTCACCCAATCAGGACGAAGCGGTGAGCCATCGACTCGACAGAAGACCAAGTCCAGCTCCGAGGCGGGAGACAGCGTCATCCGCTCCATGAGCAGTGCCTCGACCCGTCTGGTCATGGGCACCTTGGCCGATGATTTCTTCGTCTTCGGCTCCTGCAACTGTCCGCCCCACAACGACTTGCGCACGTCGATGCGATGCTCGTCCCAGAGAACCGCGTCCCACTGCAAGCCCAACGCCTCACCCTTGCGCAGGCCCAGCAGACACCCGACAGCGATGAGTGCTTTCCACTCGACAGGGGTCGCGTCGATAAGCAGTCGCATCTCCCTCGGCGCAAGAATGCTCATCTCCTTGCGCTCCGAGCGCGGCAGGGCGATGCCCTTTGCAGGGTTGTGGTTCGCATACCCCCACTGCTGGGCGATAGTGAACATCCGACGCAGTGGGACAAGCTGGTTTGCGATGCTCTTGGGCGATAGCCGCCCCTCGCGCACGAGCCTTGAGACGTAACGCTGCACATGTTCGTGCCTGATGGACGACATCCTCATCGAGCCGAAAGCTGGGATGAGGTACTTGGTCAGGTATCCCTCGTACTCGCTGATGGTCACGGGCTTCAAGGCGACCTTGCAGTAGTCCTCGATGAACAGCTCGGCGAACTCCGCCAGCGTTATCGGTTTGGGGATGACCAGTTCGCCCTTCCTAGCCTTCACGACCCACTCGTCGTGGAGCATCTGCGCTTTGCGCTTCGATGTCCCCGCCGCTAGCCATCTCTGTCGTCCATCGACCCTCACTACCGCGTAGAAGTTGCCGTTGCGTTCCACTATCGCCACGGTCGTCCACCTTCCCGCGCTTCGCGTCCAAGCACCTCGGCGACGTGTGTGAAGAACCCCGTGGCCCCGTCGATGGCGAGTCCCGTCGTCGTGTGACTCCACCCGCCAGCCCACTCGGAGCCAGAGAGCGACAGTGATAGGCCGTCATCCGTCAGCAGCCGCACGTCGAACCCCCGAAGATGACGGATGCGCTCGTCCTCACTGCGCAACTGCCGCCTCTGCTCGTGGGTCACCTCGATGGTCTGGCACATGTCTGCGGTCAGGCGGTCTGCACTGCACAGATGGTCGAGCGGGTCTGAACGCAACATCAACAGCGACCTGTCGGTGAGTGCCGCGAGTGTCCACAGGACGTGCAGGCCGCAGAACGGGTCGCGTCCGACGTAGACCAGGAAGCCCTTCACGGATTCATCCTCATCGACCAGCACGACGAGGTCGTCCGCACGGTCGCCCAACATCTGGCCGAACGTGTCCTCCTCGGCCTTCACGAGCGACATGAACTCGTCCACGCGCCACACGGGTTCGTACCTCCATCGGTTGGAAGAGGGCAGGTCAGGCGCATGGAGTTCATACCCGTCTAACGCTTTCCCCTAACTCTTTGTCGTGTGCTTCCTTGTGTGTTCTGTGCTACAATCGTCTTGGAGGAAGAGGATGGTGACGTGTCCGAGGAGAAGCCCTACCAGCTCGTCCCAAGCTCGATGCCCGAGCGCAAGAAGCGGACGAGCGTCTACGAAGAAATCATCAAGGACTTCCTAGACCAGGGCGGGAAGACGACGCTCGTCGTCTACGGTGACAAGAGCGAGAACACCCTTTACCAGGGCCTATATCAAGCTCGTCGCAGACTTGGGCGCACGGACATCCGCATCTTCCGCAGGGACGGCGAGGTCTACCTGACGACCGAGGACTAGCCTGCCTACTCGTCGCGGGACGATGCTCGGTCTGGGAATAGCCCTGAGACGCGCTCAGAGCGGTTCTGACGCCGTTTCGGGAGCTCCGAGTGGTCTACTCTTGTTTGAACTACCTATGAGGCTATCGGTCTTACGTACCTTTTAAGTCTAATAGACTACTTGAGCATCCACTGCCTCTAGGTGGTGACTGCTTCGAATCTCCTTGAGGTCGAATCGGCGGTTTCTGTTCCAAGGTGCCGTTTGTCACCAGGATGCGCACGGTCGGCACAATAACGCTCCGCTGAGCACGGAATCGGGCTTGGGGGCGTGTGCGGACCTTGCAGTGATGAGCTTAGAGTTTGCGCCAACCACTACTTGGAACTGCTGCGAACGTCTCGCTACTCACTCGCCGACTGGGCCGATGGAGCGTGGAGTGATTCATCAAGATTCTTGACGAGCGAGTACTGCTCGGGGCTACCACTAGTGGACGATATAGGTGAAGGGGTCGGAATGCCCGTGGTCCGCCACCACCTATATCCGTTCAGAATCCTTACCACTTAAGACCAAGGAAGGGGAAAGGATATGGGGTCTGTGTCACAGGAGAACACCCGTGCACATAGGTAGGTGATATCGCGGCTGTGAGAGAAGGATTGCAGGTGTAGGGCATGGGTGAGCGTCAAGAAATCATCAAGAGCAGCATCGACAGCTGGCTCAGTCGTTGGGAGGAGAGCGACCCTCGCACCGAGGTCTTCTCGACATACGGCGTACTCGTGCGCAGACCGTGCGTGGCAGCCCTGCTCATCGAGACTTCAAACAGGACTGTGGAACCCACGGGTTGGCGGCATAGCATCGCGATGGTGCTGGCCGCAACGCTGCGTCAGGATATGCCCGAACCACTTGTCGCCGAGGTACTGGGTTTCTGGAACGGCCAGCTTACGGAACCTCTGTCCGCGGTGGAGCTTGGTGGCGTCATCAGGGACTCGCACAAGTACGAGTACGGCTGTGAGCACGACTCGCTCAAGTATCACTGCACTGACGAGGATACTTGCGACCACTACGCGTGGAACTTCGTCAAGGACGGGGAGCGACCGTTCGGCTCAGCGGCCATCTACGACCACGGCGTGCCCGATGGCATCGACGGCTCGACCGCTGCGTTCTACGAGGGAATCTGCCGCCTTGAGCAATCGCGGGGTCTGCGACCTGGCGCGACGGTCGAGACGAACTACCCCACGTTCGCTGCGTTCGCGCACATGTCGGCTGGCTCCGTGAGGAAGCATCTGCAATCGCTGCACGACGCTGGCTACATCGAGTTCGTGGTCGGCGAGAACAAGAAGGGCGGCAGACCGACGAAGGTCAAGAGGCTCTTCCCCCTGCCACTCCATCTCAACGATGACCTCACCGACATCACGGCAGAACGTTCTTCACGGGAGTCCAGCCCCGTCACGGTGGACTCGTCCGTCCGCTCCGACATCCTCGAAAGGTTCCTCGCCGACTACACCGTCGAACCCGATGACGATACCCTGCACTACCTTCTCCGTCGCGGACTGAGCAGGGACACCATCGCCTCCTTCGGCATCAGGTATCTGTCGCAAGAAGCCTACGGACACGCCAAGCGTGAGCTGCTCTCCGAGTACGGACTGGCGACACTCAAGTCGGCAGGACTGTTCAATGAGAATGACAACCTCTCCTTCTGGAAGCACCATCTCCTCATCCCCTACTTCGAAGACGGGCGCGTCGTCTACATAAAGGGCAGGGACATCACCGCGACGACGGGCGAGAAACGCTACATGAACCTCAGCAGAAGTGCCCCGATGGCGTTCAACGTCACCGCTCTGGAATCGGACAGCATCGTCGTCTGCGAGGGAGAGATGGACACGATGTCCGTGACACAGCTAGGACTCCCTGCCATTGGGCTTCTGCAAGCGAAGGCGATGTCGGATAGGCTTGTGCGTCGGCTGTCGGAGAAGAAGGGGGTCGTCATGGCCCTCGACAACGACGACGGAGGCAAGAGTGCGACGGGGGCGAACCTACTAAAGCTCCGACGCGCAGGGGTGAAGGTGACCGAGTTCGAACTCGGGGAGCACGGTGACATCAACGAGTGGCTGGTGGCTGATGGCGACGGACTGAAATCCGAGCTTGAAGCGGCCCTGTCCGCCTAGAAGAAACAATCATCTACCAGGCGTTTCGCGCCTCGTACTCCCCAAACCGACCCAGCCCTCGGTCTGTGTCGTCCCGCCCCTCAGGCTCGATTCTGTGGCCTCTCAGGGCCACCTAGTCCTGTGACTCGGTGGACTCTGGGTCTTGTGCGGCTGGCTTGTTGACACCCTGGCGGCTTCGCCCATTCTTGCCTGCCTTGACAGCCCTCCAAGGCCCACGTCGCATCTCATGGGGGACAAGGGTGCAGTTACCCGTGTAGCACCACTCGTGGTTGCCGTTCTCGCACACGGCACAGTCGCAGTTGCATTCCCCCATCGGGATGCCCTCCTTGCCTCTCGGCTAGTGCGTCTCGAACGTGTTCCAACCACCCGTGTCGAATCCCGTGTCGAGTTCCATCGCGCAGTACGGCTCGAACAGGTACAGCTCCAAAGGGTTGTCTATCTTCACGAGAGCGACGGACATCTCTAACAACTCCCGCCTCGTCTGCTCGAACCGCTTGCGGAAGACCTCGTCCCGCATGGCGTCGGCGGCGTACCCGTCGAAGGGATACCGCGTGCGGGTGATTCTATACGCGAGCGTCGCGGTGAAGTGGTCGTCACCCCTCACATGCTCGTGCAGGCGCTCGAAGACATGCTTGGAGATGCCAACGTAGACGGGCTTGCCGTCCTTCAGCATGACGTAGCAGCCCATCGGGTCATGCTCGAAACCGTATCGGCGGCAGAGCGTCTTCGGCCCGACCCCTTTGACCGCGAACTCGCCGTAGGGAATCGGGTTCCTCATCGCCTCTCGCAGGGCCGACATGTACTCGGGCAGAACCTCGTGCGCGAGTTCTTCGAATGTGCGGTCACACCCGTCTAGCGGCATCCATGCTCCCTCACGGCTCAGAAGTTGCAGTAGCGGATGGGATTTTGACCGCCCAGACCCACTGAGAATCCCACGTAGCCGTCTCTGATGTCCTCAGCGACCGCGCCTTCGAACTCCCACCGACCGCTGCCCTCGAACCTATCAGAGTCAGGGCGCGACACGTAGTCGAGTGTGCCAGCAGGAAGCCACCGCTCGATTCGGTAGACCTCACGGACGATGCCCTGATAGACCGCCATCGCGTAGTCGGCCTTCTCGCGCCTCTTGCCGACCTTCCAGATGCCGCGTGTCGCTTCATACAACTCCCGAGCATCCATATCGCTCCGATAGAGCCTGTTGATGGTGATGAGAATCGCCTTGTGTCGCACTTCCACAGGCTTTGCGGTGAGCATGGTGATGACCTCGTCAGACGTGATGCGCGGGTAGGTGCCCCTGTGGTGTCCCGCTACCGCGTTGGTGAGGTTATGCTTGCCGATGAGGTCGATTGCAGCCGCCTCTACAAGATGCGCCTCCCCATCAGAGAGTCCGTAGCGAAGGAAGTCGATGCGGGGTTCCAGTCCCGCCGCGTGAATCTCTGCGATGCGTGCGACCTTATGCGTCTCGCTCTGGTCTTCCAGGTGAGCGAAGGCGCGATTCCCTTTGCCCTTGCCGATGTAGAACGGCCTGTCATCACGAGGGTCGATGTAGACGTATACGTAGGACTTGAGCGCGTTGGCGACATCACCTTCGATTCGCATTGCCCCTCCTCGTGGATAGCCTCCGCCTCACTGACGATGTTAGTGAATCAAGCTGGCAGAGGCACGGACTCGGTCTTCGTCAGCAGAGGAGACTCCCTCCCTCTCGGGAAGACCCCTGCTATTCCTATGAACCGAGACGGGTTACGCACACATCTGTGGTGACGCAGTCACCCAGACCTGAACCATGTGGCCCGAATCTGCAGATGGGGAGGGCCATCACGACCATTCAGGGAATCGCGCACATTCCGATACACTTAGTGGCCGCATGACCTGCGCTGTTCGGGGGTGAGTTGTTGGGGAGCATGTTCTGGAACGTCTATGCACGTTCCTACGACAATCTGGCGAAGCACTTCCGTCCGTACCAAGACCTTGTCCAAGAGGTCTGCGACCACGTCGATGAGTACGCGGATGGACGCTCCCTGAGAATCCTCGACGCAGGTTGTGGGACAGGCAACTACTCTCTCGAACTCGCTCGGCGTGGACACACTGTCGTCGGTGTGGACAACTCCGAATCGATGCTTGAGAGAGCCAGGAAGAAATCTTCTGGGGTCGAGAACGTCGCGTTCATCGAACACAACTTGACCCAGCCCCTCCCCTTCGGCGATGGCGAGTTCGACGCGGCTGTCTCGACAATGGTGCTCTACGCGCTGCCAGACCCTGGGTCTGCACTTGAGGAACTGCGACGGACAACCAGGGAAGGCGGAGAACTCACACTTGTGACCAGCGCGGCGACTTCAACCGTCTGGGTTTCCCTCAAGGGAATTATGAGGACTGGTGACTTCACCTCGTCTCTCAAGACCATCGTCGCTCTCGTTCCCGTGGGTATTCTGAACCTGCTAATCGACCTGTCACACGCGAAGGGCACATACGCCGTATCCACGACCGAGCAACTGCGCACCCATCTTGCGGCGACCAGATGGTGCGTGCTCGACGAGATGTCCGCATACGTCGAAGACACGGCATTGCTGGTCATTGCTGAAGCGGTGTAGCACCAAGACCGTCTCTCACAGACTGCCCGATGGATTCCGCGCCTTGGCGACACGCCGCCATCCTGCGCGACCGCTCAGTACCAACACGACGGTGAATGCCAGCCAGAACCACCCAGGCAGTGACCGTCCGCAGAGCAAGACATAGGCGTAGGGTGCCGCCCACGCGGCAAGACAAATGCCGATTCCAAGGGCAACATCACCACGAGATGAGCCTAGGAGTGGCTTCGCTCTGTCAAGTGCCCCTCTGCCAAGCACGAACACGCCACCCCAGAAGACTGGGATGGAGACGATGAAGATGACCGTGAATGTGAGCGGCTGAACGCCGTAGCCTCTCGCAGTGTTCGCAATGCCCTTAAGAAGGTCGGCAAGCCAAGCCATCATTCGTGCTCGATGTGGCTGTCCGTGCTCGTGAAGAAGTGATGGACTCTGGGATTCGTCTCGGGCAGTTCACGCAAGGCCCTCTCGACATCGAGCGAGAGGGCAACCACGGGCATGTCGCAGTCATAGCTTGGGTCGAAGTAGGGTTCGCCCAGCGGCACGAAGCCCATATGGTCGTACAGGCTGTCGGCCCCGCCCAGATAGGTGTCCACCGCGATGTGGGAGACGCGAAGCATGAGGCAGCGTTGGTAGGCGGCTTTCATGAGAAATGCCGCAAGCCGTCCGCCCCTGTGTGCCGAATCGATGGCGAGACGGCATATCTCCGCGAAGGTGCGTCCTGTCCTCTGCCCGTCGAGTTCTATGCAATGTTCGAGAGGCAGGCCCATCGGACCATCGGGGACGACCCTCACTCCCCCGATGAGAGTCCCATCCGACGAGAACGCGCCGTAGTTGAAGGCAGCATCATCGAACTCGTCGAGGAGGAGTCCGTCAGGTCTGGGAGGGAACCAGCCAAGGTCATCGCAGTAGATGCGATGCCTGAAGGCGAACAACGCCCTCAACTCTTCCTGCTCTCTGAGGAGCCGAATCCGCAATGCTTTCCCCGACCTCGCGTTAGACAACGAGCCACCCAGACCCCCCTGAGCGACCGCTTCAACAATAAGGGACTCCCTCCCTTTCGGGAAGAAGACCCCTGCTATTCCTATGAACCGAGACGGGTTACGCCCACATCTGTGGTGACGCAGTCACCCAGTGACCTGAACCATGCGCGTCTGCCATTCCGCCACACCCGCACGCGTAGCAGGTAGGCATGTTATCACATGGGCGGAACTGCGAAAACGGCCGATCGCGGATGCGGCACCCCCGTGTCCCTATTCCGTCCGGGGTGCCGCCCACCCCCTCACGCGGTATGCTTGTTCCTCCATCCGGCAAGACCCGAACAGGACAGGCTATGACCCACGATGCTTCAGAGCAGCCGGAGCGCTCAGACCTCGGCAACGACCCGCGTCTCGTCCGCTACGACCGGCTACTCGACATGTGCGGAGACACCGCGCATCCCACCCCGATAGTGCGCCTCCGCCGGATGCTCGAGAACCCCCGGGCGGCGCTATATGTGAAGTGCGAGTGGGTGAACCCGTTCGGGTCGATCAAGGACCGCACGGCGAAGTGGCTGCTACGGGGACTCGCCGAACGAGGCGAGCTCGAGGGACGCACGGTGGTCGAAGCGACATCGGGCAACACGGGGATCGCGCTCGCCGCGATCTGCCGACTCATGGACGTGCCGATGATCGCGACGGCTCCGCACGTCCTCTCCCCGGAGAAGACGGCGCTGCTGCGTGCCTTCGGCGCCGACGTTCGCTTCACCTCTCCTGACGACCCCCTGCACCCCATGGACGCGGCCTTCAGGATGGCCGAGGAGATCGTCGCGTCCGACCCCGACCGCTACGTGATGCCGAACCAGTACGACAATCCCGACAATGCCCGCGCGCACTACGAGTCGACCGGGCCTGAGATCTGGGCACAGACCGAAGGCCGCGTCCGCTACTTCTTCGCGGGTTTCGGGACGTGCGGGACGCTCGTGGGCACCAGCCGCTACCTGAAGGAGCAAGAGCCGGACGTTCGGGTGATCGGTATCCAACCCCGTCCCGGGCACCATATCTCGGGGCTGAAGAACATGGAGGAGACCGCGGTCCCGGGAAACCTCGACATGTCTGCGATCGACGAGATCGTTTGGGTAGACGATGCGATGACCGACGAGACCGCCCGGCGCCTCTACCGGAACGAGGCGCTCATGGTCGGGCCGTCGGCAGCCGCGATCGCCGCAGGGGCGCTTCAATACCTCGCTGAGCCGGATCGCTCCGGGATCGCGGTGGCGATAGCGCCGGACAGCGGGCAGAAGGCGACGAGTTACCTTAACGGGATCCTCGGCTAGAGAGGTCTTCCGCGCCCACCCGCGATGCCGGACAGCCGCACAGCGTGCGACGCCTACGGCACGTACCGGACCTCCGCGTAGACCTCGGTCACGCGCATCGGCGAGGAGCCTCCGGTCAAACGCCTTACCGCGAGCTGGAGTGCGTTGATGTCGGCTTCCTCGAGCGAGCCTCCGTCGGAGTCAGTCGTGTAATTGGTGGACATCACGTGGATGTATTCGCCGGTCCCCGGCAGGGTCTGAGAACCCGTCCACTGCGTCGCGGTTCCCGTCAGATATCCGATGTCGATATTGCCGGTCACCGGCGGCGCCGTCGGCGAGAACCCGCTGACGTAGCGCGCGTACACGTGCAGCGTCACGCTTTGGACCGATGCGCCGAAGAGAGCCGGGTCGTCGAGAGTCATGTACAGCGTCGCACCCGCAGCGCCGGTGCCGCTCGTCGCATACGTGGTATCGGCGTCGTTGGTGTCGAGGTAGTCCGCCCACTGATCGGCGCCGGGGACCGTCCAGTACCCGCCCGGATTCGAGCCCAGACCGGACGGATGGATGATCATCGTCTCTACTGTCGGCGTGGGCGACACCTGGAACGTCCAAGGCTCGGATGGCAAGGGGTTACCGACGAGGTCTTCGGCGGAAACGGTGACGGTGATCGTCTCACCCAGGCTGTACAGGTCTGCGGGATCGACCGTGACCCGATACTCCAGGCGGGTGCCTGTCTTGGTGACCTCCGAGTCGGCGGACGTGAACGAGGCCGTGTATCCTTCCGATCCGCTGAGGTCGACGGCAACGCTGCTCCAGTCGACTCCGGAGTCCGTGTCGCTCAACGTGAAGGCCACGACCGCGTTGCGCGCCACTCCCGTTGCCCCTGGGTTGGGGGTCTCGTTCGTGAGAGCCGGAGCGTCGGCGTCGCCCTGGACGACGACGGCGTCGGTGCCCATTGCCAGGCCCGAGGCATCGTACACGGATGCCGCCGTGGCCGCAGCCAGCGTGTCCACCAGAACGTCGTCGCTGGAGTCGAGCGCGCTGGAGAGGTAGACCACGCCGTGATCGACGCCCTCTTCGTGCGCGATGCTCGCGATCGACCGGGCGTCGTCGGAGTCCGTGTACGTGAAGTCCGCCGGGACGAGCGCCCCGCCGCTGGTGCTCGTGTACACGCCCTCACTGAGCACCAATCCCAGACGGTCAGAGCCCGGACGCCCGTAGACACGCATGATCCGCGGCGGGAGGAGGTCCTGCCATGCGCGTACGTAGCTACCGTTCTGCGCGTGGCACATGTCACACACGCCGGTCGACGCGACAGTGCCTCCCGCCCCGGGAAGGTCGAGCATACCGCCGGTGCTTGCCGGGCCGAGAGGATAGGGATCGGGGCTCGTGGGCGTGTACCTGAAGTTCAGAGCAGGCACCTTCCCGATCAGTTCGCCGTGGCGGATCATCGCGGCCGACGGCGAGCCGTGGACGTTGTGGCACGCGGGGCAGTTGCCGGCTGAGTCGCCCGCTCCGTTCCAATCGGAATCCCACCTTGAGACCCACGACCCGTCGCTGCGCGTGTGGGTGTAGTGACTGTTCACCCCGCTGGACACGAAGTTCGTGAGCGCCGGGTCGGTGGTGAGATAGTTGTTCCCATCGTGGCACTCCAGGCAGAGCGCGAAGTCCGACGGTGGCGCTGCCCGCACCGTCCTGGGGACCTCGAGCGGCAGCCCGCCGTTCACGTCTCTCAGGCGGTAGCCGGCCTGGTAGTTGTCCAGGGGCGCCGAATAGGTGCGAGACTCGCCGTCGATGTGGCGGGCAGCGAAGTCGTGGCAGGAGTCGCACTCGATGTCGCCTGGAGGGTTCTGCGAGGCCGGATACGGGCTGCCCCGGAGTCCGTGGCCCGTAACATAGAAGCCGTAGCCCGTCCCGTAGGGGGTGCCGGCCGTCTCGTCGCCGATGACGTTGGGTGCGGAGACCGTGATAGTCGACGGAACGGCGGCTATCTGAGCAGGCGACTTGTCGTGGCACCCCGCGCACCACCGGGCCTTGCCGGGCTGGAGCGTGGATGTCGTCTCGTAGACTCCCGTCGCCCAGTTGTCGCGGGCGCCGATCGAACCGCCTTCGGAGTCCAGGCCGTTGTAGTCGCCGCCCGGCGAGTGGCAGTCGTCGCAGACCGTGGTCTCGGTCAGTTCGATCGATCCGTTGCCGTTGGTGTCGGTCCCTTCGGCGAAGTAAGGGTAGTTCCCCGAATCGTGACACGCGTCGCAGGCGAGACCACCGGGTCCCCGAGGGTCTTCGGCCCTCACGTGCACGCCGTGAGAGCCGGACTCGCCGTGGCATCCGGCGCAGTCGCCGCCTTCTCCGTGTGGAGCCGGGAAGTGCGAGGGCCCGTGGCAGTCCCCGCAAGGTCGTGTCGATGTGCTCGCGTGGTCCTCGACCCCCGCTCCCAGCTTGTGTAGAAGCAGGCCTTCCACGGTAGGCGTTGCGGCCAACGAATCGGAGGGGCGATGGCACATCGTGCAGAGCTGGCGCGTGCCGGTGACCGCAGTCTCATCGTCGGCAAGACCCGCGAGCAGCGAGATTGTGCCGGGGGGTCTGTCGTGTGCGTCGTGACAGTTGCCGCAAGGAAGCGGGGTGCCCTGAGGGAGCAACGCCCCGGACGCATCAGCTACGATCCGGGGGTTCCAGTTCATCAGGTGGCCCAGCTCCACCCCCTCGGGCGTTCCGGACAGCGCTGTGACGTTCCCTTCCGAGAACAGTTCTGTCAGCAGCGGTCGGGCGGACAGCCCGCCGACGCCGACCGCCACGAGGAGCACCAGGAACCCGAGCATCCCGACAGCGCGAACGGTTCCTGCAGCCGTTCGCGCCGATATCTGCGTCTTCACGAGCCGTCGAGACGTCTCGATGTAGCGCCTGATTCGCAGGTGGAGGGTTGCGATCACGATTCCTCCCATGCGCGCGTATGCGCGCCGCCGTCACAGATCACGACGCGCCTCACGCTGCAATCCGTTGCGCTCGATGCCCAAGCCGCACTTCCAGCGTATCGGTGATTCCATACTGACTCTCCCCATATTGCGGCGCGACTCAGCATCGACCCCCTAGAAGGATACACTCGAATAGCAGGTGATGCAGCTCAAAGAGCCCGTATCCGGGACCTCGGAGCACGCACCGATCCCGCACCGAGTGCCATACGTAACAGTCAGCCAGGTAGAATGGTCGCGGACCTCAAGTTGGCACGTGGGCAGGGACACCTCTGTGGAGCAACCTCTCATCCTCGACCGGTACCGGCCCCTCGAAGTCCTCGGGTCCGGAGGATACGGCGAAGTCGTTGCGGCCTTCGACACGCGGATGCACCGCCGCGTCGCGATCAAGCGCCTTCCGCTCGAGCCGGCTGCGGGCGAGGGCATCTCGGTCCCGGCCGCGGGTTTGGCCGAGGCGAGGACGGCTGCTCTTCTCACCCACCCGAACATCGTCACCGTCCACGAATGGGACACGGATTCCGACGAGGCGTTCATCATCATGGAGTACGTCGACGGGATGTCGCTCGCCGAGATCCTGGACGCGGAAGGGGCGCTGGACCTGGACGAAGCCGCGTCCGTGATCGAGGCGGTGTGCTCCGCGCTGGAGTTCGCACATGCTAACGGCGTGCTGCATCTCGACATCAAGCCCGAGAACGTGCTCGTGACACGGGACGGTCGCACGAAAGTCACCGACTTCGGCATCGCGGCGCTCTCGGCGCTCGCCGGACACGGCCACGCGGCTGGTGGCACACTCGGGTTCATGCCCCTTGAGCAGTTGCGAGGAGACGCCGTGGACGAGCGGAGCGATGTCTGGGCATTCGGAGCGCTCTGTTTCGAGCTCCTCGCGGACGCCAATCCGTTCGCCGCCGAGACCGTGGAGGCTGCGATCTTCAAGGCTGAGATCGTCACCCCCCCGGCCCCAAGCGACCTCGAGCCGTCGCTGCCGCGCGCCATCGACGGCATCATCCTGTCTGCGCTGGCGACCAGTCCCTCAGAGCGCTACACGACCGTGGGCGCGTTCGGCCACCGGCTCCTCGGCCATCTAGGCGACGCCGCTGCGGGCAGGGAGTCCCTTGCGGCGGTCGTGGACGAGCACACCGCCGAGGACACCGACGCGCAAGCCCTGCGGCAGGCCGGCGTGGGCCTGTGGGACCGTCTCGGTCGATGGTCCTTCCGTCTCGCGCGTCTCGCCGCGAGCGCCGGCGCCGCCTGGCTCGCATGGGCGGGAGTATCGCCGTTCGTACGAGGCAATCTGGCCGCCGCGGCAGCAGGCGCTCTGGCTGGGCTCGCCGCCGTGCTCGCTCCCGCACTCGGCATAGGGCTCGCGCTGTTCGTGCTCACGGCGGGCACCGTGGCGGCCGGGTGGTGGTGGTTCGCCTTGCCGTTCGCCCTGGTGTCTGCCGCGGCGTGGTGGTTCGCAGGGCGCGAGGACGCCGGGTTGCTCTCTTCGGTCGCCGCCCCACCCCTGGGCGCGTTGGGCATCGCGCCGCTCACCGCTCTCCTCGCCGGATTCGTGCTGCGGCCGAGGTTCGCCGCGATCACCAGCGCATACGGCGCCGTGCTCCTGATGCTCTCGTCCGCTGCATCCGGCGCCGGCCCGCCGTATCTCGCAGTCGAATGGGGCTGGCTTGCCCAGCCGCTGGGGACGGGCGTAGTGGCCGGAGCACTGCGGGAGCTGGTGGCGACTCCGGCGCCGGTCGCCGTGGTCGCCGGTTGGGCGGGAGGCGCAGCGATCATGTCGGTGGCCTGCAAGCGCGCGAGCCGGCCGGCCGCTGTCCTCGGCATGTCGCTTGGGACGCTCGTGATGTATGCGGGCTATGTCGGCGCCGAGTTGACCGCCCGGCTCTTTGACGCCTCGGTGACATGGATGGGCCAGGTGTTGCTCAGACACCTGACAGCCTCTCTTATACTGATGGTGCTCGTGATAGCCGCAGGGCCTCCGGTGCGACCGGAGGAGGAGTAGCCGACAAGGTCGGCCCCGAACGAAACGGAGCGCGGGACCTCTCGTGAGTATCCTTTCGGATTTCGAAGACAGGCTCGCCCGCATGGTCGAAGGTGCCTTTGCCGGTGCGTTCCGCTCACCCGTGCAACCGGCGGAGGTCGCCAAGGCCCTCGCAACCGTCATGGACGACCAGCGACGTGTAGGGGTGGGCAAAGTATACGTTCCGGCCAGATACGCCGTTGCCATTTCGCGGGCCGACGACAGCGACCTCGGCGCATTCAAGGAGACGCTGTCGGGGGAACTCGGCACGTACCTGCTCGCGCATGCCAAGGACCGCGGCTACCACCTCTCGTCTCGGCCGACCGTCCGGTTCGAGGTCGACAACCAGCTCAAGCTCGGACGCTTTCGCGCGACCGCCGACGAGTCCGCCGAGCTCCCGCGGACCCGGACCCCTGCCGAAGAACCGTCGGGGGAATCGCGCAGTGAGAGCCCCGCGGTGCCCTCCTTCGCCACGGTCACTGTCAGCGGCATAGACCACGACGTCGTCCTCAAGGGGGAGAAAGTCGAGATCGGCCGTGTCGCGACGTGTGACATCTGCCTGCAAGACGTTAACGCCTCGCGCCGTCACGCCGCCTTCGTGCGCCAGGACAGCGGCTGGGTGGTGGTGGACCTCGGTTCCACGAACGGGACGCTTGTGAATGGCAAGCGAGTGTCGCAGAAGCGCTTGTCCGACGGCGACGTGATCCAGGTGGGTATCACCCAACTCGTGTATCACGAGCCGAGGGGGTAGGCATGGTCGACATCGTGCTGCTGGTGGGCAAGTTGCTCCTGCTGGCGCTCGTCTACCTCTTCCTGCTGGCGGCGGTGCGCGCCGGGATGGGACTCGTTTCGCGAGGCGGCGTTCGCGCCGCTGCGGAACTCGCGCTCAAGGTCGTCGAGGGCCCGAAGGCGCTCAGGGGGATGAGTGTCCCGGTCGCCGGACCGGTGGTGGTCGGCCGCTCCCCCGGCGCCGACATCGTGATCGCCGATACGTTCGTGTCCTCCCAACACGCGCGGGTGACGCCACTTGGCGATACCGCTGTGCTCGTCGAGGACCTCGGCTCTACGAACGGGACCATCGTCAACGGAGAGCAGATACACACTCCCACGGAATTGCGGCACGGAGATGAGATCGTGCTTGGCGCGGTACGCTTGAGGGTCGTGCGCTCGTGAGCGCGAGACCGGGACGGCCCACGTATGCGGGACTCAGCGATGTGGGCCGGGTGCGCACGCACAACGAAGACGCGGTCCTGCTCAGCTCGCCTCTCTTCGCTGTCGCGGACGGCCTGGGCGGACATCGCGCAGGTGAGATAGCGAGCACCGTCGCGATCGAGGCCCTCATGGAAGCCGCGCCCGCTCACGCGGACGCCAAGGCGCTCGGACGAGCGGTACGCGCCGCCAACAGGGCTGTCATCGAGGCCGCCCGTGAGGGTCAGGGACATTCCGGCATGGGCACGACGCTCACCGCCGCCATCGTGGAGGGCACGTGCGTGGCCGTGGCCCACGTAGGCGACAGCCGAATGTACCTCCTGCACAACGGACTTCTCGAGCGCATCACCGAAGACCATTCGCTGGTCGCAGACATGATCAGGTCCGGGCAGCTCACCGAAGAAGAATCCCGCGAACACCCGAACCGGAGCGTGATCACGCGAGCCCTGGGTTCCGACCCGAACATGTATGCGGACACCTTCGAGGTGGACGTCTCGCCGGGCGATCGTCTGCTGCTGTGCTCCGACGGGCTCACGAGCATGCTCACCGACGGACAGATAGCCGATATCCTCAACGAGATCAGGGACCCGGAGAGCGCGGTGCGCGCGCTCGTGGACGCCGCGAACGCGGCAGGGGGCCACGACAACATCTCGGTGGTCCTGGTGGACATACCCGAAGATGCATCCGAGGTCCCCGTCCCGCGGCGCAGGCGTTTCGGCGGATGGGTCTCCGCGCTGCTGTGGGTGCTCGCCCTCGCCGCTCTCGTCTTCGGCGCGGGATGGGGAGTCAGACAATACGCCTGGTCCCGCGCCTACTTGACTGCCGAAGACGGCTACGTCGTCCTGTATCGCGGGATCCCGGGCACGATCGCGGGGGTCGAGCTGCGCTGGCTCGAGGAGCAGACCACGATCCCGGTGCGCGAACTCGAGCCCGTCACAGCCGCCCGTCTCGCGCAAGACATCCCCGTCGACGGCGTAGGCGCCGGGCGCGAGGTTCTCGCCGAGTACCGGGTAGCGATCTCGGAGACCGCCACCGGCACGGCCACGGACACCACCGGCACGGCGGGGCAATAGCCGTGCGCTCCCGTCGGAACACCGAGCTGCTGCTGTTGCTCGCGGCCCTTCCCGCGGTACTGCTGGTGTTTGCGCTCGTACACGCCTCGGCGACCGCAGACCTTACCGCCAGAGACCTCCTCGTCGCCGGAGGGCTGCTCGCCGCCTTCTTCGCTGCTCATTTCGCTCTCAGGCGCCTTGCGCCGGCGGCCGACCCGGTGTTGCTCCCGCTGACCACGCTGCTGTGCGGCATCGGGCTCGCGTTCATCACGCGCCTCGACCCCGAACTCGCGGCGAGTCAGCTCGTGTGGATCTTCGTCGGCGTGGCCGCCCTGGTGGCCACGCTCGCGATCGTGCCGTCGCTGGAGCGCCTCGCCCGCTACAAGTACACGATCATGCTCGCGGGTCTCGCCCTGCTGCTCGCCCCGGCGTTCTTCGGCGTGGAGGTCAACGGCGCCAAGCTGTGGCTGCGTTTCGGCAACCTTTCGTTCCAGCCTGCCGAAGTGGCCAAGGTGCTCATCGTGGTGTTCCTGGCCGCGTACCTGGCCGAGAAGCGCGAGGTGCTGTCGGTCTCCACCCACCGGGTTGCCGGCGTGTGGTTGCCCGCGGCCCGCCACCTGGGGCCGCTCGTCTTCATGTGGGCGATATCGCTCGTGGTGCTGGTCATGGAGAAGGACCTGGGGTCGAGCCTGTTGTTCTTTGGCATGTTTCTCGTGATTGTGTACGTGGCTACGGGTCGTCCGGCATACGTCGTGATGGGCGTGGGGCTGTTCGCGGTGGGCGCAAGCGCCGCATACATGCTCTTCTCGCACGTGCAGGCGCGGATCGCGATCTGGCTCGACCCCTTCGCGGACCCGTCGGGACAGGGCTACCAACTCGTGCAGTCCTTGTTCGCGCTGGCGGCCGGGCGCATGACCGGCGTCGGCATAGGCAAGGGGTTCCCCAGCAGGATCCCCTTCGTGGAAACCGACTTCATCTTCTCCGCCGTCGGCGAGGAGCTGGGACTCCTGGGGGGGATGGCGCTCATCATCGCCTACCTGCTGTTCTGCATGCGCGGACTGGCCACGGCCGCCCGTGCGCGCTCGGACATGGCGGCGTTCACGGCCGCGGGCCTGGTAGGGGTGTTCGGCCTGCAGACGTTCGTGATCGTGGGAGGCGTGACCCGGCTCATCCCGCTGACCGGCATCACGCTGCCGTTCGTGTCCTACGGCGGCTCGTCGGTCCTCGCGAACTTCATTCTGCTTGCATTGCTGCTGCGCGCCGGTGATGCCGCCACAGGACGTGAGGCGGAGATCGCGACCTCGGACGCGGGCGGCGTTCTCGGCCGCGTGGCCCTCTCGCGACGGCTGTCGCGTACGGCCACGCTCGTGGCAGTGCTTCTCACCGCGCTCGCGGCCAACCTCACCTACATCCAGGTGGTGCGAGCCGACGAGTTCGCCGCCCACGAGGCCAACACCAGAGGCCTTGCCGAGGAGCGCAGATCGCCTCGCGGTTCAATCCTCACCGCCGACGGCATGGTGCTCGCCGAATCCGTTCCCGAAGGGGAGTTCTACGCTCGCAGATACCCGGAAGGAGCCTTCGCCGCTCACGTGGTGGGCTATTACAGCATCACGTACGGGCGGTCGGGGATCGAAGCGGCCATGAACGACGCTCTGACCGGCCGGCGGGAGTTCCGGACCTGGCGCGACGCGATCGAGGCCGCGGCTGGTCTGCCGGTACCCGGCCACGACGTGCGCCTTACGCTGGACAGCCGCGTACAGCGCGCCGCGCAAGGCGCGCTCGACGGCTACCGGGGGGCGTGCGTGGCCCTCGACCCGGGCACGGGCGCCGTGCTGGCGATGGCTGCCAGCCCCTCGTATGACCCCGGCGCGGTCGAGGACACGTGGGATGCACTGTCTTCGGCAAGTGACGCGCCGTTGCTCAACCGGGCGGCACAATCGCTCTATCCTCCGGGCTCCACGTTCAAGATCGTGACGCTGACCGGGGCGATCGGGGCGGGAGTCGCGACGCCGGACACCACGTACGCCGGCCCGGCGAGCATCGACATAGGCAACGCTCCCGTCACGAACTACGGCGGAGCGTCGTACGGCGAGGTGGACCTGCGCAGGGCCACCTCCAGCTCGATCAACACGGTCTTCGGCCAGCTTGCGGTGGACCTGGGCGCGCGCGACCTCGTAGCGCAAGCGGAGCGGTTCGGCTTCAACGAGCAGCCGCCGGTCGAGGTCCCCGTGCTCGCGTCGCTGATGCCCGATCCGGGTGAGATGACGACGTGGGAGACCGCGTGGGCGGGCGTCGGGCAGCCCGTCGGAGAGCACGACAGCCCGCCCGGGCCGCAGTCCACCGCCCTGCAGATGGCGCTCGTGGCGGCGGGCATCGCGAACGACGGCACGGTCATGGAGCCGCACCTCGTGGACTCGGTGCAGGACGAGACCGGTGTCGTGCTCAGCCGCACCGGTCCCGGCAGGTGGACCATGGCGACCGACCCTGCCACCGCGGCTACTGTGCGACAGATGATGGTGGGGGTCGTGACGTCAGGCTCGGGAACTGCGGCCAGGATTCCCGGAGTGACCGTAGCGGGCAAGACCGGCACTGCCGAAGTCGGACGCGACGCGCAGACGCACGCGTGGTTCATCGCCTTCGCACCTGCCGAAGATCCCGAGGTCGCCGTAGCCATAGTCCTCGAGAACGCCGGCACGGGCGGGCGTGTCGCCGCGCCGAGGGCGCGACAGGTCCTCGAGGCCGCTCTGGCCCGCTAGCGCGAGGGTCCACGCAGGGTTTGGGCTAGAATGTATGCGGCCCGCACGACTGGGAACGGGGCCACTGACAAGGGAGAAGCGCGCGTGGAAGAAATGGTCTTCGGCCGAAGGTACCGGGTCACCGAGAAGATCGGCTCGGGCGGGATGGCCGACGTCTACAAAGCCGTGGACGAGGTGCTGGGCCGCACCGTTGCGGTCAAGGTGATGTACTCGCGATATGCCGCCGACCCCGACTTCGTCGCTCGGTTCCGGCAGGAGGCTCAAGCCGCCGCGAACCTCTCCCACCCCAGCATCGTCAACATCTACGACTGGGGCCAGGACAACAGCACGTACTACATCGTCATGGAGTACGTGCGCGGTACCGACCTCAAGTCGCTGATCCAGCAGCGCGGTCCCGTAACCGCCGAGAAGGCGGCGGAGTACGGCGCGCAGGTAGCCGCGGCGCTCTCCGTGGCCCACGGGTATGACATCATCCACCGCGATATCAAGCCGCACAACATCGTCCTGACACCCGACGGCACCGTGAAGGTCATGGACTTCGGCATCGCCCGCGCCGTGAACACGAACATGACTCAGACCGGCTCCGTGCTCGGAACGGCGCACTACGTCTCGCCGGAACAGGCACAGGGCCGTACGCTCGGCCCGGCCTCGGACCTCTACTCGCTCGGCGTGGTCCTCTACGAGCTCACGACGGGACGCGTGCCGTTCGAGGGCGACACGCCCGTCGCCGTCGCGCTCAAGCAGGTGAACGAAGACCCCGTTCCTCCTCGGCAGGTAAACCCCGACATCCCGCCCGCCATGGAAACGGTCATCATGCGGGCGATGCAGAAGGACCCCGCCGCCCGCTACTCGTCCGCCGAAGAGATTCGCCGCGACCTGACGCGCGTAGCCTCGGGGCGCATGGTCGAGGCGGTCACCCCCGACGACACAACGGTGATGCCGGCGGTCGAGCGCGAGGAGCGGCTGCGCTCGGCGCGGGTGCGGCCGGTGCCGCAGAGGCCGAGGGTCTGGCCTTGGGTGGTTGCCATACTGGCGTTGCTTGCCGTCGCGCTCGTGGCCGCATGGCAACTCGGCTTGTTCGAGCCGCCCACTCCGATGGTCGTGGTACCCGACGTGACCGGCCTTTCGCTGGCCGACGCAACGGAAGCGCTCGCCGCGGTAGAGCTGACGGTCGGCCAGGTCGAGGAGCGATTCGCGGAAGAGGATAGCGGAACGGTGATCGCTCAGGCCCCCGAGCAGGGGCGGGAAGTCGACCCCGGTTCGAGCGTGGACCTTGTGGTCAGCAAGGGCGAGGAGCTGTTCACCGTGCCCGACCTCGCCGGCATGCCCGAGAGCGACGCGATACGAGCGCTTCGCGATGCAGGCTTCGAGCTGGACACGATCGATCGCGAGTACAATTCGCAAATCGCCGAAGGCCTCGTGATATCTACCTCACCGGCCGCGGGAGGCATGTTCCCGTCCGGAACGCCGGTCACGCTGATCGTGAGTCGTGGCACCGAACTCAAGCGCGTGCCGTCGGTCGTCGGCAGGACGCAGGCCGAGGCCGACTCGACACTCAAGGGCGAAGGGTTCGCGGTGAAGGTGACCGAGGAGTTCAGCGACACCGTGGCGCAAGGCACGGTCATACGGCAGTCGCCGGAGGCGGGTGTCTCGCTCGAGGTGGGCGCAGAGGTCACGATCGTGGTTTCGAAGGGCGAGGAGTCCATCGAGGTCCCGAACGTGATCGACCAGACCGAAGAAGAGGCGGTCACGACGCTGGAGGAAGCCGGCTTCGACGTTCGCATCAACTACCAGGTGTCGCCCGACGACGGGGTGGTCCTGACTCAGGACCCGGTACCGGGAGCGAGCGGAAAGCGCGGCGACACCGTCACGATATGGGTCGGCCGCTCTCCGTCTGACTGAGAGTGTCGACCCGATCGATCGTGCCGCCGGTCTGCCGCACCCGGATGCGAGCGCTCCCCGGGGTCGCGGCGAGTCAGTCCGCGGGCAGCACGCGGAACAGCACCAGACGTCTGCTCTCCACGACGGGCTCCAACAGCTCTTCCTGGGTGAGCATGCTCTCGTAGGCGAGGGCGTCGTTCTCGATCCCCGGTGAGAGGGCAACGTAGTCCGCGTCCCACTTCTCCAGGATGGCACGCCTTGCTTCGGCGGAAGTCGAAGGTTCGGTGAGCGTCGCCATGTCGGAGCGGCGTTCGGGGCCGCTTGCGAGTTCGATGGCGAGAGGGCTGTGACTCCGTGGCGCGGCGACGACGGCCACCGGAGCCAGCCCGGCCAGGTAGTAGCCCGTTTCGGGATCGGCTGCGATGAGCGGATACGCGTCACCGACCTCCGCCCTCACGTCCCACAAGGCTCCGCCCCATCCGTTGCGGATGTCGGCATCGCGAGACTCGTAAACGGTGTATGACTCACCGAAGCGCATCTGGTCCTCGATGCGCACCCACGTGACCCGAGCCAGCGGATACTGCACGACGATCTCGCTCACCAGTATGGCGGCGGCAAGTGCCCCGAGAGCGATCCTCTTGCCGCCGGCCTCCCGTGCAACCCCGGCCAACGCCCACGCAAGCGCGACCCACGGGATGAAGTTCATGAGCAGTGCGACCCGCGCGAACGCGTAGTAGGCGACGGCGACACCGGCCGAAGCCACCAGCGGATTGAACAGGACGACGAGCGGGAGGGACGTGACGGCCGCGACGGGGAGGCCGCTGCGCTCCCGCGCGCGGAATGCGCTCCACGCGGCCAGGACTGCAACGCCGGCGGTGGCAAAGAACGCCACAGCTCCCCCGCCCACGAACGTTCCGGGCCTGACCACAAGCACCGTGTCGGTGATGAACCAAAGCGCTTCCCGCTGCGCTTTGAGGGGGATCGCTCCTCCCACGATGTCCGAACCCGTGACGGCGCCGAGCTTGGTGACGACGAGCGGGAGCGCCACGAGCGCCAGCACGCCGAGAGGGACGGCTAATCGTGCGAACGGCGAGAACGCCCCGTTCTCACCCCGGAAGACGAACGCCCAGACGGCCCACCAGCCCAGCAGGGACAGCGCCACTACCCCTACGAACGCCGCCGAGGCCAGGTGCGCGCCGAGTGCGGCGAAGCCGGCGAGACCAAGGGCTACCGCGGCCGGCCGGTACGTGTCTTCGGCAAGATCGACGAGGGCCAGGAGGGCGATGAGGACGAGTCCCACAGAGATCCGGTTGGGGAAGCCGAACATGCGGAAGTCGCTGTACATGGACAGGCCTGCGAAACCGACCGCTGCGAGCGTCGCGGCCGCCGCGGAGCCGGACAACCTGCGCGCCAGGGCCCACATCGCCCAGACCACGACTGCGGCGCCGAAGGCTGTGACTCCCACGAACAGCACTTCGAGCCGCATCGGCACGACACGGTCGAGCATCGCAAGCCACGTGTGGAAGATGCCCGACGTCGCATCGAGCGACTGTTCGGCCGTGCCGTGAAGCGGGTCGGTGACCATCGGACGGTCGGTCGCCAACAGGGAGCGTACCGCCGCAAGATGGTAGAACGTGTCGGTCGTGAATGCGAACCACGGCCGCTGCCACGCGCCGATACCCGCCGCGACGAGTCCGAGCAGCATCCCGACCCAGCCGGTACGCCGATGCCTGGCCTCGCTCGCGCTGTCGTCGCCGTGGCCTTCCTTCGCGCCCCACCATATGCCGAAGACTCCAGCGCCGACGGCCAGCGCTGCCGCCACATACGTCGCCGCCGTCAGGCCGAACCCGAACACGCGGCCGGAGACTCCTGCGATGCCCGCGAACGTGAGCGCGGAGGCGAACGAGAGCACCAGGGCGGCCGGGAGCGACCAGCGGGCGCGTCTGGCGACGCCGAACGCGAGCGGTGCGCCCGGCAACAATCCGCCCGCCATGACGACCAGGACCGTGCCGATGTCGCCGGCGAGACTCACGCTAGGCGCGCACTTCTGTCTCGGCGGCCGCGGACTCTTCGGGGTGCTCGACACCCTGATACGGGATCGTCATCGCCGCTGCTGACAGCCCCAGTTCGACGAGCGATGTCCACACGCGGGAGGCAAGCGCGACCACGGCGGCATTCGCGGCTCCGAGCGGACCCGAGAGCAGCAGCAGCATCGCTCCCTCCCTCGCCCCCAGGCCTCCGGGGGCGAACAGTACGAGAAGCCCCACGATCGCGGAGGCCGCGAAGTACCCCGCATACGCCACGGGCGAGGCGCCCGGGTGCGGGAAGAGGGCGCGAGTGAATGTGAAGAATGCGACGCCGCCGACGAGCCACGTGCCCGCGAAGTACGCGATGAGCCCCACTGCGGTCAGGGGGCTGAGCTGAGGAATATCGTCCTCGATCCGCAACAGCCGCATGCTCCACCCGACGACCGCGCGCAGGAAGGCCGGGTTGAGCATGATGCCGGCGGCCACGAGCACTCCCGCCGCCGTCCATACGGGGGTCATCGTGGGTGCCTGCGCGCCGAACAAGAACGCCACGAGGAAGACGAGGGAGCCGCCTGTCACACTCACCGCGCTCTCCAGAGCCGATGCCACGAGCATGGTGTGCCTCTTGACTCCGACGCGGGGCGCCAGGGCCATCCGGCTTGCAACAGGCCAGATACCACCGGGGAGGTATTTGCCCACGTTCGACACGAACGAGAGCTTGAACGCGTCTCGCGGATGGGTGGGCTCACCGAGCCCGCGCAACAGAAGCCAGAAGCCGCCGACGAACAACGCGTAGTATGCGACGAGCGTGAGAACCGACAGTCCCAACATGGGCCAGTCGAATTGCAGCCCCACGAAACCGCTCTCCTGGAAACCCGTGCGCAGCGATCTCCAGATGAACACGCTCACTACGGCCAGCAGAGCGACCTGCGCCGTCCGCTGCAAGCGGCGGGTGATCGGCCTGATCCGACGCGGGTCCTCGGCGACGCGCCGTCCGTCCTCGGCGACGAGGCCCTCTCGATGCAGCAGCCGACGGTACAGATGCGAGTACTCGCTGACCGCGCGGTCGAGCGAATACTGGGTCTCGGCGCGTCGGCGGGCCAGGGATGCGAGCTCCTTGGCGTATTCGGGATCGCGGGCGACACGGAGCATTGCCTGCGCGAGCCGGTCGGGGTCAGCAGGCACCACCATCTCGGCGACTTTGCCGTGGTCGAGCGTCTCCGCGAGCGCGGGGATGTCGCTGGCGATCACCGGCTTCGCGGCCGCCATTGCTTCGAGGACCGCCAGCGGCTGCCCCTCCGACAGCGACGAGTGCACGAACACGTCGACGCCGGACAAGAATCCGGGGATGTCGTCCGACCTGCCGACAAGCGTCACGCGGTCTTCGAGGCCGAACTCGGCCACCGCGCGCTCGATCGCCGGGCGTTCCACGCCCTCGCCCGCGATCAGCAGCCTCGAACCGGGAAGCTCCCGCGCGACACGTGCGAATGCGCGTACGAGCACCTCGTGACCTTTCACGGGCGTGAGACTCCCGACCGCCCCGAAAGTCACCGGTTCGCGCCACTCGCTGATTCCCTCCGCGAAACGCTCGATATCGATGCCGTTCTCGATCGTCACGAGCCGCTCCGCCGGAGCGCCTATCTGAGTGCGACAGTATTCGGCGACAGCCTCGGAGCACGCGACCGTTGAGTCCACGAGCTGTGCGGTCACGCGGCGGTATATGTTGTAGATCCACGGTCGGCTCTGGGTGTCGTGCTGGGTGCTCACGATGATGGGTGTTCCGGCCATGACGGCGGCGATGCGTCCGACGATGTCCGACCCCAGCATGTGGGTGTGCACGATGTCGGGATGCTTCTCTCGGATGTAGCTGGTCATCTTCGCGATGACGAACGGGAAGGTGTAGTCGAACTCAAAGCCGGTCTGCACCAGCGGCAGGCCCGCCTCCTCGACATACTCACGCAGACGACCGTCGCGCACTACGAGCACGTGCACGTCGAAGTCGTCTGCGTCGAGGGATCGGGCGAGGTCCGTGGTGAGCCGCTCCGCGCCCGCGGGCGCAAGGCTGTTCACGACCTGGACCACGCGGAACCTGCGGTCGTTCTCGCTCATGGTGCTCTCAGTCTACCTGCCCCGACGGAGAGGGGCGAGCCGCGCCACCCGCCGCCTGCTGAATCGCCGACTCGTACGCCTGCAGGGTCCGTCGAGCGATCACCGGCCACGCATGGGTGCGTGCGATCCGGGCCCGCGCCGCCTCGCCTGCTTCGCGCGCGGTCACGCAGTCGGTCACCCATACCTCGAGCGCATCGGCGAGTCCACCGATGTCCCCGGCCGCCACCAACACGCCGCCGTCTTCCCCTACGAGCTCCGGCACGGCGCCCACGCGCGTACCGATCACGGGAGTCCCGAGTGCAAGCGCCTCGGTGATCACGAGCGGACTTCCCTCGGCATACGACGGCAGCACGAGCGCGTCGGCCGATGCTATCTCGTCCACGGTCCGCTCGTGCGGCAACCGGCCCAGGAACTCCACTCGTGAGCCGAGCCCACGCGCCACGACACGCTCGCGCATGCGCGATTCTAGCGGTCCCGAGCCCACCAGCAGGAGGCGCGCCTCTCCCGGCCTGCGAGCGTCGAGTTCCCCGAACGCGTCTATGAGGTCGAGCACGCCCTTGTTCTCGATCAAGCGCCCGACGTACACGAGGGTGAAGCGGCCAGTCGCGCTGTCGGCATGCGGGTCACGTCCCGGCCGCTCGCGCTCGAGCAGCTCCACCGGCACTCCTGAGGGGATCACGTCGAGCGGGCCGTCCCACTCGCCCGATTCCCGCAGATACCTGGCCTGTTCGTCCGAAACCACGATGAGCGCGTCGGCCGGTTCGAGTGCGCGCGTGAGGATACGCCCGAACATGCGGCTCCTCCGCGCGAGCTCCACATCGCTGCCGTGGAGCGTGAGCACGGCCGGCAGCCCGAACAGCGCGCCGCGGCCGACGCGCGCCAACCACGCCGTCGGCGCCCAGTGCGCGTGCACGACGTCCGCGGCGGTCTCGCGCGCTTCAAGACGCACCGCGCGCGCGAACGCTCGCCTGAGCGCTGGGACGCCCACCCACGCGAGGGGATCACGCTTGAGGTTGGGCACGATGCCGTCGCCGTACGCGAGCCGCTCCCAGGAGTCCGGCAGGTAGCGCACTCGCCGGACGCGCACGCCACCTGCCTCTTCGGCCTCCTCGGCACTCGGCGCGTGCGGCGCGACCACCGTCACGGCATGCCCCACTTCGGCAATCGCGGAAGCCAGCGAAGCGACGAAATGGCCGGCGTGGTCGCCCTCCCATCGCGGGTAGGAGGTGGTCGCCATCACGATGCTCAGCGGTCGTGCGGCGGTCTCGTTCACGAGAATGCTCCTGAAGTCGGTCGCGGCTCGCACACCGCGCTAGTGCATCTGCTTGTTGTAGTCCATGTCGAACCACATCGCGAAGAAGATGAACTGGATGCCCGTGATGAGCAGCAGGGCGGAGAGGATCGTGGTCGCGATCGACAGAGGCCGGTCTTGCACGCGCGCGATCACCTGCAGCAGGCCGAAGACGAAGCCCACGAGCCCGAACAGGAACCCGGTGACGTAGAAGAGCACCAGCGGATGGGTGTCGCGGATCACGTATTTCTGGAACATGCGGTACCAGAAGCGGCGGAACAGAAGCCAGGAAAGCGTGGGGATGACCTTCCAAAGGCGGATGCCCGAGCGTTCACCCACGTTGTAGACGGGCTTGATGGGCACGTCGGCCACGCGGAAGTTGAAGATGTTGAGCTCGACGAGCACGTCGTTGGGGAAACCGTAGCGCGGGTACAGGTGGTCCAGGTCGACGACGTCGAGCGCTTCCAGAGCGATCACCGTATAGCCGGTCTGGGAGTCGGCCACGTGCCAGTAGCCGCTCGCGATCTTGGTCATCAGCGAGAGTGCCGAATTGCCCAGGTAGCGAACGCGCGGAATGATGTTCCATGCATCACCGGTGAACAGGCGGTTGCCTTTGGCGTACTCACATTCGCCACTCGCGACCGGATCGAGCAGCGCGGGCAGGTCTTCGGGGTCCATTTGCGCGTCGCCGGCCATCACGGCGGTCAGCTCGATGCGCTCCTCGCGCGCCGCCTTGTAGCCCGTGACGATCGCCTGGCCGACTCCACCGTTGCGCGCGTGGCGTATGAGCCGCACGCGTTCGGGACCTCGAGCGACGTACTCCGATACGACGTCCGCGGTCCCGTCGGTGGACACGTCGTCCACCACGATGATGCGGTCGACGAAGTCCGGCATGGTCTCGATGACGGTGCCGATGAGGTGCTCCTCGTTGTGGCAGGGCACCACCACACCGACAGTCTTGCCCTCGTACATGGTCCTCCCCAGAGCGAGACAGGCGACATTTGCCGCCCGACCTGCGAGTATACAGGAAGGGGGGTCTCCGGCGCCCGGCACGGACGAGCTGTCACCGGCGCGTTGCCGAAGCATCCGGCACCCCCGAGGACGGAAAACGCCTATCGCAGCAGAGGGGAGGCGCGGCGTGCCGGAGCGGTCCGAGTTCCCCACATTCAGTATCATCTGCGCCGCCTTCCAGGCCAAAGAGACCGTGGGCCGCGCCGTGGCGTCGGTCTTGGCGCAGACGCGAGCCGACTGGGAGCTCGTGGTGTGCGACGACGGCTCCAGCGACGCCACGGCCGCCACGGCACGGCAAGCGGCGGGGGACGACGCCCGCGTGACGGTGTTCTCGCAAGCTAACGCGGGTCCCGGAGCGGCCCGCAACGCCGCCGCCGCCCGCGCCCGCGGCGAGTTCCTGGTCGTTCTCGATGCCGACGACGAGATGCGTCCCCACTACCTCGACTCGATGGCGTTGCTTGCTTCGAAGATGCCGGGGTGCGACATCTACTCGTGCAACGCGCTCGTACGCGATTCCGACGGGACCGAGTCGACCTGGCTTCCCGCAGACACGGCGCCAGTGCCCATACAGCTCACGCTCGCGGACATGCTCTCGCGCAACCGCATCTTCGTGATGGCGACGGTGCGTACTGCGGCGTTCGAGCGCGCTGGAGGGTTCGACGCCTCTTCGGCGGTCGAAGACTACGACCTGTGGCTACGCATCCTGGCCTCGGGCGGGTGCCACGCCTACACGCCGGCGGTCCAGTGCGTCTATCACCGGCGCCGGGACGCTGCGTCCGCCGCTGCGGCGCGGCAGTGGGAGGCGACCGCCGATCTGCTCGCGCGGTATGCGCAAGACCCGGCACTTTCGCCCCGCGAACGCTCGCGGGCGGAAGGCGGAGTCCGCCGGTACCGCGGCATGGCCACGCTCGCACGACTTGCCGAGGACGGCGCGCCCGATCTCGACCGCTCCGGCGCGTTCGCCGCGCTGGCGGGCTACCGCTCGCTTTCCAAGCGCGCGGCCGGCGCCCTGCTCGCCGCGCTCAGTCCGCGGCTGTTCGCGCGCGTTGTGGGCGGCAGGCGCCGGCGCGCCCTCGAGCGGCGATACGGTGACGACCGTGGAACGCGTGGCTAGCCCTCCCGTATGATGGTCGCTGTGCGTGAGGGAGGAGACGCGGTGCGCTTGGCGATTCTGTCCGACCTGGCCCCCGGCGGCGTGCCCGCCGGCGGGGTCGAGCGCGCCGTAGCAACCCTCGCCGCCGCGTTGGGGGCCGAGGGCGTGGACCTCACGGTCTTCGCGCCCGACCCTGCCGTCGACGGCCCGAGCCCTTCGGACGCTTACCCGTTCCCGGTGACGCGAGTGCCCATGCCGGGACGAGCGCAGGTGCTGAGAGGGTTCCGCCCCTGGACTGAGCGCGTACATGGCTCATTGGCCGACTACGCTCCCGATATCGTGCACGCCCACGGACTCCTGCACAACGGCGTCGCGGCCGCGCGCTGGGCGGATTGCCCCGTGGTCGTCACAGCTCATGGTGACCCGATAGCGGACGCACGCGAACACTACGCAGCCCCCGTCCATCGCGCCGTCCTGCCGATGCTCCGGCGCGCGGTCCGCACGTCGCTCGACGGCGCTGACCGCGTGGTGGACGTGACTTCCGAATGGTGGGTGAACCTGCCTCGCAAGCCGCACGGCTTCGTCCACATTGCCAACGCCATCGAGCCCGTCTTCTTCGGCCGAGGAAAGCCGGGGCCCAGGCCGCGCGTGCTGTACTTCGGGGACATGCGCCGAATAAAAGGACTCGACCTGCTGCTTCAGGCCTGGCCCACCGTGAGCGAAGATCGTCCCGACGTGGAGCTGCACGTTTTCGGCATGGACGAGAAAGGCCGGGCGCTCGCCGAAGCGGCCGGGAGGGAGAGTCGCGGCGTCGTCCACGCTCACCCACCTGTCCCAACGGCCGAAGTCGCCGACTGGATGGCGGAGGGCGGCGTGGTCGTGGTGCCGTCCCGCTACGAGGTCGCGCCGCTCGTGGTCCCGGAGGCCTGGGCTTCCGGAGTTCCGCTCGTCGCGACTGCGGTGGGCGGCATCCCCTCGATGGCCCGAAACGCGGCCTACCTGTGTGAGCCGGAGCCTCAATCAATAGCGGACGCTGTTTTCGCAGCTCTCGAAGGCGGACCCATAGCGGAGGCCCGCATCGCCATCGGTGCCGACCGGGCGCTCGACCACCGGCCGGAGACGGTAGCGGCGGCGCACCTGGAACTCTACCGCGAGCTCATCGAAGGCCGACGCTTGTGAGCGTGCCTCGCAACACCGTGCTGGCTTTTCTGCCGCAAGCCGCCACGCTGGTGACCGGAGTGGTGACCTCGATCGTCACCGCTCGCTACCTGGGAGCCGCCGGCCGGGGTGTCCTCGCGCTCGCGCTCTTGGCTCTGGGCGTCCTGCTGCTCGTGGCCGACCTCGGGGTTTCGGCGGCGATAACGTACTTCGTGAGCCGTGGCTCGCTGAACCGCAACCAGGCGCTGCGGTTCTCTACTTTCGCGGCTCTCTCCCTGGGCAGTCTTGCGTGGTTTGCGAGTCTCGCGCTGTACCCCGTCCTGCGTTCCAACGTGCTCGGAGGCGTGTCGCCCGGCGTGTACGCCGTCGCTCTGGCCTCCGTGCTTCCCATGCTGTTCGTCGCCTTCTGGACGCGCCTGCGGCAGGCGCTCGGCGACTTCGCCGCTACCGCGCGGATGCAGACCTCGGTGGCCCTCGGGACGATGGCGCTGACCGTGGCCGTCCTCCCCGTTGCGCGACAAGGCGTGTTCGAGTTGATGGCCTCCCTCGTTGTGCTGCATACGGTGCTGGCTGCCGGCGCGTTCTCGAGCGAACTGCGGGCGGCTGGGTTCGCGCGCCGGCTCCCGGAGGGGTTCGTGCGGCAGGCGGCATCTTACGGGTTGCGCTCGTACGTGGGGGGCCTGGTGAGCTACGCGGCGCTCCGCCTCGATGCGTTCGTGCTCAACGCGTACGCGGGCAACGCGGCGGTCGGGCGCTACACGGTAGCGGTCACGCTCGGCGAGAAGCTCTGGCTGATCGACTCGTCGCTCCAGTACGCCACGATGCCTGAAGTCGTCGCGCGCGAGCGGGAGCACGCCGCAGACCTCGTGGCTCGTGCGAACCGCATGGTGCTCCTCGCCACCGGCACGGGTGCGGCGCTGCTGTTCGCGATCGCCACCCCGCTGATCGGTCTGCTGTACGGCGCGGATTTCCTCGACGCAGCCACCCCGCTTCGTATCCTGCTGCCGGGCGTGGTGATGTACGCTTCGGGCCGCACATTGCTCCAGTACCACATAGGCCAGCTCGGCCGGCCGGGCGCCGCGTCGTCGGTCATGGGTGCGAGCGCCGTGCTGGGTCTCGTGCTGTACCTGGTGCTCATCCCTCGCTACGGTCTGACCGGAGCCGCGTGGGCCTCGACCGTCGCGTACGGGTTCGTGCTGGCCGCCGCACTCGTGCTGTTCCTGCGCGATTCCCACTTGGGACTCGCCGAGACGATGGTGGTGCGCGGCGCCGACGCGCGGCGGCTGCTTCAGCTTGTCCGCGACGCGCTCGCCCGCGTCATCTCGAGTATCTCGAGCAGCCGGCGGTAGTAGTCCGCGGGACTGTGTTCGCGCTCGACGTACTCCCGGGCCGCCCTCCCCAAACGTACGGTCAGTTCCGGGTCCGCGCAAAGCCTGCGGATCGCCTCGGCCAACGCACTCGCGTCCCCTACCGGCACGAGACACCCGGTCTCGCCCTCACGCACGAGCGCCGGGATGTTACCGACGTCGCTGCCGATGACCGGTCTGGCCATCGCGAATGCCTCGGTGATGGTGTTGCCGAACGTCTCGGGCCACACAGACGGCATGATCACCGCACGGCTCCCGTACACGAGATCGCGCAGTTCCTGCCCGTCGATCATGCCGAGGAACCGCACGTTGCTCGCGCCGACGTCGGCCGCCAGAGACTCCAGGCGCGACCGTTCGGTGCCCTCGCCGGCAATCGCGACCCCGACGTGCGGCACGAGCGCGGCGGCCCGCACGAGCACGTCAACACCCTTATTGGGATACAGGCGGGACACCGCCGCGACGTACGGTTCTTCGGCAGGTGGACCGGGCGCCGGCTGCCAGGCCTCGAGGTCTACGCAGTTCTCCAGCACGTGCACCCGGTCGGCGGGAAGGCCGCCGCGCACGAGGATCTCGCGGGAGACATCGCTGTTCGCGATGAAGCGGTCGAACATCTCGTAGGCGCCGACGAATCTGTTCAGGTACGCCTCCGCGGCTGCGATGGCCGACGCCGCGCGAGAGTCCTTCACGCACCGTCCCCCGATCGCGTGCCGGAAACTGCCCGAAAGGCATGCCTCGCAGTACTTGCCGTCTCGCAGGAGCGACCAGTTCGGGCACACGGGGCTATACGCGGAGAAGAACTGCACCATGGGGACGCCGCGCCCCCGCAGCTCGGCGAGCACGGAATAGGAAAGGCGGTGCTCCCATGTGTTCACGAAGGCGACGTCAGGAGTGAACCGGTCGAGCATGGCCCGCATCGCGGCCCTCGCCGGCCGCGAGTACAGCATCTCCGCAGCCGCATGCAGGGCCTCACCGTCGAACTTCACCCTCCCGAGCTCCCGGTATGGCGGGAAGATGTCGGCGTCGGGAAGAGCGACGCTGTTCGGGTGGGCAGTACCGAACAGCCGCACCTCGTGTCCGGCCTGCCTGAGCAGGTCCCGAGTGAGGAACAGACGGCGCTCGGCCCCTCCGACGAGCGTCCACGCCCAGTGGACCATCAGCACGCGCATGGGTTGTCTCTCTGCAGGGCCGGAATCGGTTGCGGACCACTGCCGCTTCTAGGCACCAGTGCCTGCCGCGCCCTTCGGCCGAGCGGCATACTCCCACATGAACGCAAGGATCACGCCGACGGCAAGCCCTGCAAGCACGCCGAAGATGCCCGCGCGGACGGTGCCCGAACCGCCACCGTGGCCCGCCGCAGGCGACGCGTACGACACCACGATGACGGGGTCCGTCTGCGTAGCTTGCGCTACACGCACTCGCTTCAGAGCGGAAGCCATCGTCTCGAAGGCTCCGCCTCCGAGGGTGGGCGGCATGACGTCAGCGTCCGGTGGGACGCTCTCCGGGATCGGAAGGAATTCGACTTCTTCTCTCGCCCTCTCTCGCTGTATCTCAAGAGCGGCGGCCGCGGCCTCGAGCATCTCCTCTTGGCGCGCGCGCTCGAGCGCGGCGTACTCGTCCACGAAAGCGTTGGCGATGTCGGCGGCCTGCTCAGGGTCGGGGGACACCGCGGTGACCACCACCTGCTGGTTGTTGTCGTCGTGGGAGGTAGATACGCGAGCGAGCAGCTCGGCGGGTTCCTCGTCGAGGTCGAGCGTCTCGATGACGGCGTTTGCGACCTCGTCCGACCGCATCTGGACGACCCGGATCCTCATATCGCGGTCGAGCAGGCGCGAGTATCCGGGCACAAGCCCCTGCACATCGTTCGGAAGCCCGTCGACGAGAAGCACCGTCGCAGAGCCCGTGTACTCGGGAGTAGCCGGATCGGATACAAGCACCGCGGCTGCCGCGGCTACGACAACGCATACCACGACGACTACCCAGCGACGGCGCAACACGCCGAAGAACTCGCTGATCCCCATGCTCTCTCCTCGGTCCGTCCGGCGGTCTCGACCATTCTAGCGAATGATTTCGCGCCGGTCGCTCAGTAAGCCCCTCTTGCGAACATCACGGCAGGGATTGTGCGGACGAGCAGCGCAAGGTCGAAGGTGAGCGACCAGTTCTCGATGTAGAACAGGTCGAGCCGCACCATCTCGTCGAAGCTCAGGTCCGAGCGGCCGGAGACCTGCCACAGCCCCGTCATCCCGGGCGGCACTTCGAGGCGCCGCCAGTGCTGGTCGCCGTACTGTTCGGTCTCTGCGGGAAGCGGAGGCCGCGGGCCCACGAGACTCATCTCACCTTTGAACACGTTGATGAGCTGCGGGAACTCGTCGAGCGAGTAGCGCCGCATGAACCGCCCCACCGGGGTGATGCGCGGGTCGTTCCTCATCTTGAAGATCGGTCCGTCGGCTTCGTTGTCTTCGGCAAGTCGATCTCTGATAGCGTCCGCGTTCGCCACCATCGAGCGGAACTTGTACATGCCGAACGGCCGCCCGCCCTTTCCTATCCGCTTCTGCAGGTAGAACACGGGACCCTTGCTGGTGGTCTTGACCGCGAGGGCGAGCGCGAGCCACAGCGGAGAGCCCACGATCATGATCGCCGAGGAGACCGCGACGTCGAAAGCGCGCTTGACGATGCGGTTGAGGCGGGTGAAGCCGACACGCTTGATGGTGATGAGAGGCACTCCGGCGACCTCGCGGACGAAGACGCGGGTGGTGAGTACCTCGAACAGTCCTGAGGAGATGTGGATGCGGACGGGGATCTTGCGGAGTTCGGAGATCATGCGCGCGATCTCGTCGTGGTCGAACGCCGAGGAGGCCACCACGACCGTGTCCGCGTCGTGCTCGCGCACGATGGGCGCGACATCGTCCGCCCTGCCCAGGCACGGCACGCCCGCAGCGCACATGTCGTCCGAGCGTTCATCGCCCCCGTTGGACGACACGCATCCTACCGGCACCAAACCGTGCGCATGGGTGCGGCCGAGCACGTCGACGATACGCAGCGCCTCGCTGTTCGTGCCCACGACCACGGTGCGGTACAGCATCTGTCCCCGCCCGCGCACCCAGGTCAGCATGCGCTGGACCGCGAGCCGGCCAATGAATACGAGTGCCGAGGAGAGCACGTAGGTGAGCAGTAGCCATGCGCGCGAAAGGCCCGGCAGTCTGACTGCGAATGTCAGCAGGATGACCCCGACGACACCCAGCGCGAGAGCCCGCCCCACGCGTGTCAGTTCAGCGAAGTCCCATGACAGCCGGTCGATATCGTACAAGCCGTCGAACGTGAGGAACGCCAACCAGACGAACGGGACGATCAGCGAGAGCTGCCAATACTGCAGGTCCACATCGAGTTCGATCGCCACGTCTATGCGCAATGTCCCGAAACGTATGTACGTGGCGGCAAGGCCGGCCAACGCCATCGCGACGGTGTCCGATACGAGCAGCAATCCGATGATGCGGCGGTTCACGCTACCTCCGGTCGCACGCCTGTCGAGAACCGCCCCATTCTACCGCGAGCACGCTCTGGGGCGGTCGGGAGACCAGCGGCTCATGCGCGACGACTGACAACTGTCTCGTACACGCCGAGAGTCCGTTCGGTCACATGGTCCCAGTCGAACTTGTCCAACGCCTCTCCGCGGTACGCCTCGGCCGCTTCTTTGAGGTCCGCAAGGTCGGTAATGGCCCGCTCGAGCTCGGTGGTCAGCGAATCGACGTCGGACGCCGCGAAGAAACGGCCGTGCTCGCCGATCGCCTCCACGTTCTGCGGGATGTCGCTTGCGAGCACCGGCGCGCCGAGCGCCAGCGCCTCCAAGAGCACGATTGGGTATCCCTCCAGGTCGGACGGCAACACGAACAGCGATGCGCGTCCGAAGAGCGCCGCGAGCCGCTCGCCGTACACGTAGCCCGGAAAGATGACGCCGTCGGCCTCGGCCTTCTTGACCCGCGCAACGTAGTCATCGCTGTAGCTCGTGTCCCCGGCGATGACGAGCTTGAGCGGCTTGCCGAGCCGCTTCCAGGCGTCGATGAGATAGTGCACGCCCTTCTCCGGAACGATCCGGCTCGCGAACAGGATGTATGGTTCGCCGTCGATTCCCAGATCATCGAGGATCCGGGTGTCTTGCCCTTCGGGCAGACTCACCCCGTTCGGGATGAAGTGGATCCTCTCCGGACTCTTGACGCCCTTGCGGTAGCGGTCGGCAAGCGTCTCCGACACCGAGATCGTGGCGTGCGTGACGTGCAAGGCGTTCCACTCACCAGCCCGGAGCACCATGCTCGCGAACTTGCCCCACTTGCCCCGCTGCCAGTCCTGCCCGTGAACCGTCGCCACCACGCGATAGCCTCTCAACCGCGCGAGCGGGGCGACCAGCGTGGGACCGATGGCGTGATAGTGCACCAGGTCGTAGTCCCCGGCCCACGCGTGCAGCGTGCTGAGCAGACAGTGCACGATCGCGTCGAAATGCTTGGTCCCGAGCGTCGGCAAAGCAACGAGCCGGACGCCTTTGTACTCGCGAAGCGAGGAATCGGTGTAGTTGGGACGTGTGTAGACCGTCACCTCGTGTCCTTCATGCACGAGCCGGGTCGCGAGTTCCTCTACATGGCGCTCGACTCCGCCCCACGTCGCAGGTATCCCGCGCTGTCCGATCATCGCGATCCTCATACGGCGGCTCCGGCGGCCCGGTACGCTTCCATCAGTCCCTCGACGTGCAGCTCGGGCGAGAACCGGTCGCGCACCGCGGCGCGGGCCGCTTCGCCCAGACGGACCGAGAGTCCGGGCTCCCGCTCCATTCTCGCCATCGCGTCGGCGAGCCGCTCGACGTCGTGGGGCGGCACAAGGAGTCCGGTGACCCCGGGCTCGATCTGCTCGGGAATGCCGCCTATCGCCGATGCGATCACCGGGGTGCCGGCCGCCATCGCCTCGAGCACGGCCATCGGCGCGTTCTCGAACCACACGGAGGGTACTACGACCGCACGAGCCGAACGGACCTGCTCGTACAACTCCTCGGCCGGAAGGCGGCCGAGCATCGTCACGCCCAGTTTGGCGAGCCGCGGCGCATCGGGTCCGTCACCTGCGACCCGGAGGGTCACACCGGCAGCACGAGCGGCATCGACGGCCACATCGATGCCCTTCTCGGGTGACACGCGCCCGGCGATCAGGAATCCCCGGCCCGAATCGGGCCGCGACTCCTCGGCAGGCAGCACGGCGTTCGGCACCACGTGGATGAGGGAGGCGTCGAAACCGCCGTCGGCAAGCACGTCGGCCAGGAAGCGGCTGGGACTTACGATCGCGTCGATACCCCGTTCGTAGCGGCGGCGCAGGCGCTGCCAGGAGATCTCGGTCGCCGCAAGCGTGCTTCGCGCGAGAGAGTGCTGCACACACCGGTTGCGGGCCGCGGCGCCGTAGAGGCGCACCCCGCACGCCCGCGGCAAGCACGGCGTGGTACCGCCGCGCAGAAGCGTGTTCGCCGGGCACACCAGGAAGTAGTCGTGCGCGGACAACACGACCGGGACGCCCTTCTCGTGCGCCGCGGCGAGAACGCTCGGGGAGAGATGGCGGTGGATGCCGTGGCAGTGCACGACGTCCGGGCGCCACTCGTCGATCACGCTTCCGACCGCGCGCGCGGCCGTCTTGTTCCAGAACATCGCCCGGACCGCCTTGGCCGAGAAACGACCCCCCACGCCGAACTCGTGGTACGGCGGAAAGCGGTCGGCAAAGGTGAACGGCCGGTTGTCGGGATGAGCGGTCGCGAAGAGCTCGGTGTCATGGCCTTCCTCGGCAAGCCAGCGCATCTCGTCGAACATGACGCGCTCCAGCCCACCGCGCAGATATCCGAACTTGTTCACGAACAGGATTCGCATATGTGGGCGTCACCTGGTCCGGATCACACGCGCGGGCACTCCGACCGCGATCGAGCGCGGCGGCACGTCCTTGCTCACGACGGCTCCGGCCCCGATCACCGAGGAGTCGCCGATACTCACACCGTCGAGCACCTTCGTCCCGCCTCCGAGCCAGCAGTCCCCGCCGATGCTGATTCCCTCCCGGCTCGCTCCCTGCTCGCGAATAGGGCGGTCCGGGTCGTCGAACACGTGGTTCTCGGCGATCACCAGGCACGCGGGACCGAACAGCGTTTCCGGCCCGATCTCGATGCGGCCTTTCGCTGCGATCTGACAGTTCTCGCTGATGCCCGCCCTATCGCCGATCACGCACCCCTCTCCAGGCTGCCGAAGAACGCTCGTCACCTCGATGTGCACGTTGCGCCTGAGCGTCACGCCGCGCCCCAGCACCACTCCCTCGCCGCCGAAGCAGTCGAGCCGGCAGTAGTCCTCGATGGTGACGCCGGGCGACAGCTGCAGCCATCGTGCGTGGTGCACCGAGACTCCTCGGCCGACGAAGACCGGGAACGCCCAGCGGCGCGTGCGGAGCACGAGGACCACGCCACGCAGCGCCATTGCCGCCCGGCGCGCGAGATAGCGCAACAGCGTGAGCGTCGGGACGTCCTGGTGGATGTCGAACGCATCGTCGCCGCGGACGCGGCGAACCGCCCGCACCAGCATGTTGGGACGATCACTCATCTCGCGGGCCGTCCATACAGCCCAGTGACCGGAGGAAGCGTGCCCGTGAGCTTCGCCTTCACGACCCACGTCGCCGGCACTCGCACGTACTTCTTCATCGCAGGGGAGACCGAGCCGATCATCCAGCAGTCCTTGTCGCAGGACTCCACTGCGCAGCGCACCTTGCCTGCCCGCTCGCTCGACCAGATCTCCTCGAAGGGCTGCTCCTTGAGCGAGCCCATCGAGACTTCCATCGCGTTACAGGGCCGGACCTCCCCGAGGGGGTCGACGAAGAACACGTCTGTGGCGACCTCGCACGGCAGCAGACGCTGACCGCCGCGCACGTAGTTGGCGAGTCCGAGGTTGAACCATGCACGGAACCAGTTCTTGGGCCGGTTCGTCTTCAGCAGACGGCGTGCGAGTTCTTCCAGGTTCCCGGCGATGCGCTCGGGGTCGGCGATCACGTTGTCGTACTTGTGGAAGTAGTACGAATTGTGGACGGCCGCGGTTGCGAACTCTAGTCCCATGGCGTCGGCGAGTTCGTAAAGCTCGAGCAAGTCGTCGGCGTTGCGGTCCGACAGGGTGATGCCGAAACCGATGTCTTTCACGCCCATCGCACGCAGCCTGAGCAACGTCCGCAGGCCATGGTCGAAGCCGTCTTCGAGTCCTCTGAGCTCGTCGTTGGCGGCGGGCAGCCCTTCGAGACTCACGCGGAACCCCAGCTCTGGGAACCGCTTCGCCAGTTCAAGCACGCGGTCGGTGTAGTAGCCGTTCGTCGACACCACGATCCTGTCGGCCTTGCCCCGGAGGACCTCGATGATCTCACCCAGGTCCTCGCGCAGGAACGGCTCGCCTCCCGTGACGTTGGCGAACTTGAGATTCGGCAGGCTGCGCAGGTCTTGGGCGGTGAGTTCTTCGGCGGGCTCGGTCGGGTGCTGCCACGTGTTGCACATGTAGCAGTGCGCGTTGCAGCGGTATGTGACGGCGATGAGGCCTTCCATCATGCTCCTGAAGGTTCGGCGGTGTTACGGATGCGTGGAGCTGTCGCGAGCGCCGGCTCGGCGACGGCCTGCGCCGTCTTCTTGGCGGCAAGCGCGTCGAGCCACGGCACGAGCGCCAGTCCGAGGACGACCCACGTGAGTTCGGTGCGGAAAGCGTTCTGCGTGAGGTCCATCAGTATCACACCGAAGGCCGCCGTGAACAGCCCGAACGCGACAATCGACCGCGTGCGCAACGCACCGGCCAAAGAAACGGCCAGCACCGCTGCCACGAAGCCGAGGATGAGTACGGCGCCCGCGATGCCCGTTTCCGCGGCAGCCTGCAAGACGAAGTTGTGTGCGTCCTGCGGCGAGAGCCATGGCCACCACTCGGTGCCGATGCCGAGCAGTGGTGCGTACTCCTTGAAGGTGCCCGGCCCCCAGCCGACGAACGGGTGCACGGTCGTCATATAGATCGCGGTCACCCACATCCGGATGTGCACCGCGAACGAACCCTCGCGCACGTTCGTGAGTTCCTGGGCGCGTGCGGCCACTGCCGGATGCGTCATGGCTAGCAGTACCACCCCGAACATCGCCGCTGTGACCGCGGCGAGCCGCTTGATTCCCAGTCGCGCTCCCAAAAGCCAGATGACGATGAGGGCAACGACCCAACCCGCCCGCGAGTATGTGAGCACGAGCCCGACGGCGGCCATCCCCGCTACGACCACCGCGAACCCGCGATGCTCCCGAGCACGCTTGTCGAGCAGAACCGCGACTGCGATCGCGAGCACCGCGATAAACGCGACCGCCGACTCCACGTTGCCTATCGTGAGCAGGTTGAAACGCTGGAGCAGGATCCCGGCCGCCCCGGCGGCCTGGACCTTGGGCTCGCCCTGGAGGACCTCCATGCCTGCTGAGCTCACGATGATGCGCGGCACGGCGCGTGGTGAGAACAGGAAGAATGCTACCGAGATCGACCACGCCACCATGAAACTGTATGCCGCGCCCTTGATCGCCGCGGCACGCTCGGACACGTCGAGGCTCGAGACTACGGAGGCGACCAGCAGACCCACCAGTAGCAGATAGCCCGTCTGCATCGTCTCGATCACCGAACGCACGGGCAGGAGGGAATACAGCGTGGTCCCGGCCTCCCAGAGCACGATTGCCGCCGCTAGACCCAAGGCCCAGACCGGCAGCGGGCGCAAGCCGTCCGTCTTGCCGACAGCTGCTCTCGCGAGCAGCGCGAGGACGACGACAGCCCATCCGACCTCGAGCAGGCGGATGTCCGCCGGACCGATCTTCACGACCACAAGGTCGTAGAAGGGCGTGAGCGCTAGCAGCACCAGTGCGGAGAGCTTTGGATAGCGGAAGATCGCGGCAAGCGTCGCGACGCCCGCGATCGCCACGAGCGGCAGCGGGCCACTCACCCCTGCGGCAGCCCCGGCGACCGCCGCCAACACAATGGCGGACGGTATCCATATGACGGGGTGTGCGTGTGTGTACCTCATCCGGTTCAGGATACCTGCAATAGGTGTGAGGCGCACCGAGCCTACACACGGGTTGACGAGCTGTGAACAGCGGTCCTCAAGATCTCGAGATACCTGCTCGCCACTACCGGGTAGTCCATGTGTCCCTGTGCGTACTGTCCGACCTCGCGGCCGAGCGTCTCGACCAACCGCCTGTCCCCGGCAAGACGCAGTATCGCCCTGGCGAGATCGTCCGAGTCGGACGGCTTCGTGAGCAGTGCGGTGCACTCGTGTTCAAGGGGCAGGAATTCGGTGTGCGAGCCTATCCCGACCACGAGAGCCCTGCCAGCAGCCATCGCCTCTGCGACCGCCGTCGGGAAGCCGCCGGGCCGCGTGACGTCAGGGAAGACGAGGACGTCGGCGGCGGCCATCATCTCCGGCACGACTTCGTGCGGGACCATGCCTGTGACGTAGGTGTTCTCCCGCCGGTAGGCCTCCTCGGTGTGCGCTGAGGCGAGTGCACCTCCCACGAACACAAAGCGCACGCTTGCGAGCGCGGGCTCGTCTGCCGCCCTGCGGGCGACCTCGAGCAGCATGGCGCTGCCCTTGTACTCCGTAAGGCGACCCACGTACGCCACGACGAGGTCGTCGGGGGCTGCGCCGAACGAGCGGCGGACCTCGGACGTATCCCCCTCATGACGGGCTCGACCCACGTCCACCGGTTTCGGTATGACGTGAATACGTTCGGAGGGATACCCATACTTGTCCTCGAAGCGACGCTTACCCGCCTCGTTGTACGTGACGATCGCCGCGGCCGTGTTCACGACCCGTCGTTCCCAGGTGGCCATGACCCGGTGCTTGCGCGTGATCGGGATGTCGTCGCCCGGGTCGTAGTACACGAACGGGACCCGGAGCCGCTTGCACGCGCGGTACGTCTGGTACGAACGCGGTGTGAGCCACGAGAAGGGGTTCTCGAACACGACATCGGGCCTGAGCGCGCGGAGCGCTCGCCCGTAGCCCGGCATAATCGACATGATGCCGCCGCTCTCCTTGCGCGCGAAACGCACGGAACGCGAGGGCATGAGGCGCACCTCCATGCGGTCGGGGAGGTCGGGCAGGCCTACTTCGCTCACGCGCTCGGCGCCGAAACGGTCCTGGTCGGTCGGACTCAGGCGGTCCGGCGCGAACGAGACGAACCGCACTTCGGAATCGAGCCGGACCATCTCCATCCCGATGCGGACGTCCTTGTCGCCCCGGTACAGCTCGATGAACTCGTGGGAGTCGGCGATCAGCATGGGTGGGGGCCCCCGCTCGCTACACGCACTGCTCGTCCACCTCGATGGGCTCCCCTCTTTTCCCCCTGCCGAAGAGCATATCCCACGACAGGGTCAGGAGCGCCGCCATGAGGAGCAGCTCCCCCACCACGCTGATCCATGCCGAGGCGAGCGCGCCATACATCGGGACAAGCACGAGGTTGGCAAGAGCGATCAGCACCACGAGCACGACCACCCTGGGCAGCGCCTTCCGTTCCCGGTGAAGGGCGTTGGCGCACGACATGCCGATGGAACCCACGGCCTTCACGGCTACGGCGAACGCGAGGATGCGCAGCAGGACAGCTCCTTCGGCATACTCCACACCGAAGAGCAGCACCATGACCGGCTCGGCAAGGACCGCAAGCGCCACGGCGGCCAACAGACCCGCCCCTGCCGCCAGGGCGATCGCGTTCCACGCGGAGCGACCGAACGCGGCCCGGTCTCGGTATGCCGCGGCCAAGCGGGGCGAGACCGCCATCGCCACTAGCGACGTGCCGGCGGTGGCGGTAAACGCCACGCGGGCGGCGGCGCCGTACAGGCCGCTTTGCGCCTCCCCCGCCAGAGGAAGGATGAACACCTGATCGACGCGATAGAAACCGATGGTCGCGATCGCCACGAGCCCGATTCCGGCGGCCTCGCGCAGGAACGTGCGCGAGGCCTTCCACTCTTCGGCAGTCGGGACGAGACGGACCCTCCCGCGCAGGACGGCGAATACGATCGCCGCGGTGATGCACGCCTCGGCGAAGAACGCCGCGCCAAAGCCGACGACGCTCGCTCCCAGCAGGGCCGCGATGACCGTCGCGACCGCGCGCATGACCGACTCGAAGCTCGTGATGGCCGCGTCGCCGGCCATGGTCTCGCGCGCGCGCATGACGGCCCGGGCGCCCTCGACCGCGCCCATCACGCTCGCCCACCCCATCATCAGCGCGATGGTGCCCACGACCTGCCCGCTCGCGCCCGCGAGCAGCATGACGCCGGTCACCAGCACCGTCGCCAGCGCACCGATACCGAGTTTGTTGGCGGTGGCTCGCGCGTACAGGTGAGTCTTGCCTCCACCGGCCCGCGAGATGATGCGCGTGATGTTGGCATTCTGGCCCATGTCCGTCACGACCATCGCTATGACCGCGATGCTCATTGCGAAAGAGAACACGCCGAACTGTTCCACCCCGAGCGAACGAGCGATCACCACATGGGTGATCACGCCGAGCGCGCGCGCTGCGCCCTCACCGAGCGCGAGCGTCATGAACTTGCGCAGCAGGTTCATGCGCTGCCGTCCCGGGCTTCATCGGAGCGCTGCCGGGTGGCCGCCGGGCTCCCGGACCCGGCCTCAGCGACACGGGCCATCGAGGCGAGTGCCGCCGACAGCGCCAGGAAGACGTAGAAGACGCGGTCGTGCCATCCGGTGTTGTCGAGGATGCCGTGGGCCGCGATTGCGAGCACGCCCAGGAGGACTGCCAGCGCGGCCGCCGAGAGGAACGCATGGCGGTCGCGCCACGCCTTGAAGGCGCCCCATGCATACCGCAGCCCCAGAGCGACGAGCGACACATACAGCGCGATCCCGATGATGCCGGTCTCGGCCATTATCTGCAGGTACGTCGAGTGAGTTGCGAGTTGGAACTGCCGCAGGAAGATGTTGCCCACGTCCTCGGACACGTACTGGGTCCACAGCTGCGGAAACCGTCCGTACCCCACGCCGAGAACGGGATGCGCCACGAACATGTTCCACGCGGCCGTGAGCAACGCCAGACGTCCGCTCAGCAGGACATCGAGCCGTTCGGGGTCCGAAACGGCCGAGGGAATCTCGACGAGAGTCCCGAATCGGCCGGACACCAGTGTGAGCGCGAGACCAGCCGCCACGAGAGCGGCCGCCCAGGCCAGCGCCCTGCGCTTGTCGCGCACCGCCATGACGATGCCCGCGATCCCGACCAATCCTGCGGTCACCAGCACACCGCGAGCCAGCGTCATGAGCATGACCGCGACGATCGCCGCGAGTGGGACGAGGAGGAGCCACCGGACGGCTCCTCGGCAGGTTGCGACGAACGTGACGAGCGCGATTGCGGACAACAGCAGGTAGACGGCGTACTGGACGTGGTTCGGCAACGCGCCCGTGAGCCCCCCGACCGGCACGTCGCCGAGCCGCATGAGCTGCGCGAGTCCGAGCGCGGCCTGCCACACGCCCGCGGCGGCCGCGGCACCGAGCACCCAACTCACGTCACGGACCGAGCGCACGAGCGCGAGGACCAGGAGGAACAGCAGCAGGTTCTTGGCGAACGACAGGTCGAACGTCCCGCCGCCGTACCGGGCCGAGAACGCGATGTAGGCTACGAACGCAGTAAGCACGAGAGTGAGCGCGCGCGGACGGCGCACGGGCAAGCGCCGGTCGATCAACGCCTCCGCCGCAACGATGACGATCGCGAACAAGAGCGCCAGTGCCGTGAGACTCAAGCCCGGTGCCAGCGGGACGTCGAACATGCCGTGGTTGAAGCCGTCGAAAACGACGTAGAGCACCAATGCGAAGGCGATGCGCCCGAGCAGGGACCTGTCTGATGACGCTGTTACCGTTACGGGAACGTTCACAAGCTGCTTCCCCTGTAGCCGTAAACCTCATCAGACTACGACCTCGAGCACAAAAGCGGTAGTATCATCAATCGCACCACGCGCCCTCGTAGCTCAGGGGATAGAGCACTGGTTTCCTAAACCAGGTGTCGGAGGTTCGAATCCTCCCGGGGGCACCAGCCGTCACCGGCCGGGCGCAAGTCGCCCGGCCGCTTGCTTTGCTCCGCCTCATGATTCCTCGACCCAATTCGGAAGATGGCCTTACGTAACCTTAAGATTCGGGGTATAATGAATTTGCCTGAATCGACTGACGTGACAATCCTTTCGGACGTCTCTCCCGAAAGAAGGGCGTCAAATGAGTCACCCACGCCAGGGCCTGTTGTTCGGCCTGGTATTCGCGTTCGCAGTGCTCGTGGTCTATTTCGTCGCAACCGGCGGCGGCCCCGGATCGAGCCGTTCGTCCGCCGTCGAGACACCACCGTGCGATGTCGAGCAGGTGTTCCGGGAGACCGCGGAGTTCGCAAGCGAGGTCGGCTCGCTCCGAGCCGAAACCACACCGGTCCGCTCCCACGACGCGTCGGAGATCGAGGCCTTGCGGCTCGAGGCGTCCGAGCTCCTTCAGCGACTCGAGACCGCCGCGGCCGGTTCCAAGCACAGCGTCTCCTCGGACACCCTCGCGCTGGCACTCCAAGAGTACGTCCGCGGACTCGATCAGCTCGCAGAGGCGCTCGATAGCGAGGACGCCGAGGCGCAGCTCGAGGCGCTCGGCCGGCTCAAGCTCGGCGACTCTCTGCGCAGAAGCGCCCTGGACGAACTGCTGGACGAGGGGCAGTGCATCTACAGGGCGTCGTGAGCCGCGACCCGGCTTGGTGATAGAATCACCCTCGTTCGCCACGCCCGCGGAAGGTTGCGACCCTTGCACGTCGGCCTGCTCCAAACCCATTACCCGTACCCGCCCTCCTATCGAGTGGAGAAGGAGGCGCGGGTCCTTCTCGCCGCCGGGCATACCGTCACGGTGATGGCCCGTCGGGGAGAAGGTGAGCCGGCCCGCGAGGTCGTCGAGGGCGTCAACGTCTGCCGCTTCGACCCGGTACCCCGCGCCGTCAAGCTCGCGGGTTCGCTCGTGCGCGCCGCGAACTGGCGCTACCCGCCGTGGGAGCGCTGGCTGCTCGACACGCACGCGAGCTACCCCTTCCAGGCCATCCACGTCCAGGACCTGCCGGCAGCCAACTCGGCGTTCCGTGTCGGAAAGCGGCTGGGCGTGCCGGTCGTCCTGGACTTCCACGAGAACTATCCCGCGGCGATCGCGGCGTACGGCAAGGAGAGGCCGTGGTCCGCCCGCGTGATCGCCAACCAGGGGCGCTACAAGGCCTACGAGCAGCTCGCCGCCCGCCAGGCCGACGCGGTCGTCACGGTCGTGGAAGAGGCGGCCGAGCGCGTGCGCGAGCTCGCTCCGGACACCCGTGTGCTCGTCTTCCCGAACCAGGAGGAGGCCGATCGCGTCGTCCCGTGGCGCCCCGACCCCGACCGCTTCGTCATCGCATACGCCGGCGGTTTCGGCGACCACCGCGGGCTCGACACACTGGTACAGGCGTACGCGAAGGTACTCGAAACACACCCGCACGCCGAACTCCTCATCATGGGCAAGGGCACCCCGACGATGGAGGCGAAGCTCTTCGGCCTGGTCGAGGAGCTCGGCCTGACAGGGCGCGTGGAGTTCACGGGCTGGGTGAGCGAGGCCGTTATGCGCGAGCGCCTCGCGGACGCATCGGTCGGCGTCGTCCCCCACCGGCGTAGCGAACACACCGACACCACGTCGCCCCACAAGATCTACCAGTACATGGCGGCCGGTCTGCCGGTCGTGACCACGGATTGCCGCCCGCTCGAGCGTATCGTCCACGAGACCGGATGTGGATTGGTCGCCAGATCGGGAGATGCCGAAGAGATGGCCCAGCGCCTGCTCGTCATGGCCGACCACGAAGCGCGGCTGCGGTTCTCAGCAGCGGGCGTGAGGGCCTCGCAGACCACGTACTCGCTCGCGGAGGCGGCAAGACCGCTGCTCGCGCTCTACGAGGAGTTCGAGCGGTCCGGCTGATCCGGTTCCGGCAGCGGGAGAGCGTCGGGCGCCCTAGCCCTCCGCCGCCTTGAGCGCGGAGATGACCTCGTCGTCGCTCGTCTGGTCGAAGCGCCTGTAGAACTGCCCGACGGCGTAGAACACGCTCGGCCTTTCGACTGCCACCAGGTCGTCGACCATCTCCTGCAGTCGTGTGGCGCTGTCAGCGGCGATCACAGGCACCGCGAGCACTACGCGCGCCGCGTCCTGGCGCCTCACGTACGCTATCGCAGCCTCGGCAGTCAGGCCGGTAGCGATGCCGTCGTCGACCACGATGGCGGTGCGGCCCTCCAGCGGGATCGGCTCTCGTCCCGCACGGTAGATCTCGACCCGACGCTCCACCTTCGCCTTGGCATCGCGCCCGAGATGCTCCAGCTCGGACTCGGTGAAGCCCGCGTAGGGATTGGGGAGCACGTGCCCGTCTGCGCTGATCGCCCCCACTGCGTACTCGGGGTTCTGCGGCGCGCCGATCTTGCTCGCGATCACGATGTCGAGCGGCAGCCCGAGCCGCCGCGCAACCTCGGCGGCGACGACCACCCCGCCTCGCGGGATCCCCAGTACCACGGCATCGCTGTCGTTGGTATAGCTCGCGAGCTCCTCGGCGAGCTGGCGTCCGGCGTCTATCCGGTCTCTGAACACGCGACCGCCTCCCCTCGCGTGGTCCGAATAGGTAGTAACTTCCCCGAAATGCCGGAACCGCACTCGCATAGCGGCCGCCGCGCCTGCCGCCCGGGCTAGCGTCCGGCTCGCGTCCAGCGGCACAGCCGCGATTCGAGGGCGTCGAGCAGCTCGTACAACAGCACGCCCAGAAGCGCCATCCCCAGGATGCCCGCGAACATCGCACTGTAGTCGATGCGTCCCCACGAATCCACGATGTAGTAGCCGAGGCCGTCGGTACCCGCGATCGACTCGGCCAGGAAGAGGACTGCCACTGCCGTGCCTGTGCCGATGCGCAACGCGGTGAAGATGTCCGGAAGCGCCGCGGGTACCACCACATGCCGGAACACCTGCACGCGGTCGGCCCCCAGGGAACGTACCGACAGCACCGATCCGGCCGGGATCTGCCGGGCGGCGTCGCGAGCCGTCACCAGGATCTGAAAGAACACGATGAGGGTGATCAGCACGATCTTGGACGCGTCGCCCAGACCGAGCAGAACCAGCAGCACCGGCAGGAACACGACCTTGGGCACCGGATAGGTGAGGAAGATGAGCGGCGCCGCCACCGCGTCCGCGCGCGGCGCGCGCCCGAGCACCAGGCCCAACGGCGCCGCGAGCACCGTCCCCAAGACGATCGCGGCGAGCACGCGCCACGTGCTCAAGGCCAGGTGTGGCGCAAGATCGCTCGCGAAGGTGCGCGCGAACTCGGAAAGCGCCGTGGCAGGCGTGGGAAGCGCCGGTGAGCTCAAGACGATTGCGAGCACGTGCCACCCGGCCAGCAACACGGCCACCGCGCCCGCGTATCCCAGCAGCTTCCGCCCCGCGCCGCTCATCGCGGCATCACCTCGGCCGCAAGGCGACCCACGGCGCCTTCTTCGGCAAGGACGGCGCGCAGCTGCGAGCAGCGCGCGTAGAACTCGGGGCTCTGACGGAAGCCCGGCTCGCCCATCTCCGGGTTGTCCACGACCTCCGCGACTCTTCCCGGCCGAGGAGACAGCACCACGACCCGCCTGCCCAGGAACACCGCCTCCTCGATGGAGTGCGTCACGAGCACGGCGGTGTGTCCTCGGCGACGCCACAGCTCTAGAAGCAGGTCTTGGAGGTCCTCGCGCGTGAGGGCGTCCAGCGCGGAAAGCGGCTCATCCATCAGCAGGAGGTCCGCGTCGAGGGCCAGCGCGCGTGCCACCGCCAGACGCTGCCGCATCCCGCCGGACAGCTCGCCGGGGTATGCATCCGCGAACTCCACCAGGCCGACCTGTGCCAGCGAGCGCGCCGTGAGGGCGCGCCGCTCGGCTGCGGGCACTCCGCGCACCTCAAGCCCGAGCGCGGCATTGTGTCCGACCGTCTTCCAGGGCAGAAGTCCGTACTCCTGCAAGATGAGTGCCGTGGTCCGTCGAGGGCCGTCGACCGGCTCGCCGTTCACGAGCACACTGCCGGTAGTGGGTGACAGCATTCCCGCAGCCAGCAGGAGCATCGTGGACTTCCCGCAACCGGACGGGCCGATGACGGACACCGGCTCGCCCGTCTCTACCCCCAGGTCGAGCCCCTCGAGTGCCCGGACCTCGCGGTCAACGCCCTCGTACACGTGCCCGACGGTGTCGAATGCCAGGGCGCTCATAGATGTATTACGGAGTCACGAGGACGAGGTCTTCGTAGGTCACGGGATCTCTCAGCAGATCCTTTTCCTCCATCCACGACAAGACCTGTTCGACCTGTTCGCGGCTGGGCGTCTGGTGCTCCGGGTAGGTGCTGATCACGTAAGTGTCCTTGATCGGCTCGGGAAGCCGCGCCTTCTCCACGAGCGTGTCGCGCCATGCGTCGGGGTCCTCGTTGACGAGGCCCACGGCCTGGTCCCACACCTCGAGCAATACCGTCATCGTCTCGATTCCGCCGGGATCCGCCAGGTATGCGTCGGAGAAGACGAGAACGGTCTGCGAGAGGTTCTCGCCCGAGGTGTCATCGGCGAGCACGGTCGCACCCTGGGCCTCGGCGAGTGAGAGCAGCGGTTCCGGAAGCGCCGCCGCGGCGAGCTGACCGTTCATGACCAGGTCGAAGCGCACCGGGACCTTGTCGACCTCCTCCTTGACGATGTCTTCGGGCGCCACGCCGGACTGCTCCATCATGCCGTCCAGGACGTACTCCTGGATGGTGTTGGACGAGGTCCCCACCGGCACGCCTGCTAGGGCCGCAAGATCGTTGTAGCCGCTCTCGGGAGCCGCGACCACTCCGAAACGGCCCTGCTCCGGGGTCGCGCCGAGCATCACTGTGGCTATCGTCACCGAGATCTGACTCGATTCGAGCTGGGCCGCCGCGATGATGTCGCCCATGAACGCATCGATCTCTCCGGCCGCGAACGCGGTGTCGCGCTCCTGTGCGGACTGGAAGGTCACGATCTCGACGCCGGGCAGTCCCGCATCGGCGAACATCCCGCGCTCTTCGGCAGCCCACAGCGGCAGTGCGTCCTCCGTGGGCAGCGTACCGACGACGAGCGGCGCAAGCGCGGGCTCGTCGTCGGCGCCTGTGTCTTCGGCCTGGTCGCCGCATGCGGTGACCGAGGCGGCCAGCACCACCGCGGCGCAGAGGGCAGCGAGCACTCGGCGGAATCTCATGTCCCGTTACCTCCTCGTGAGTCGTGCTACTCGTGAGTCGTGCCGGACGCGATCGGCTACTCGCACACCGGCCTGCGCAGTCGGATCTCGTCGCGGGACGGGATCCCTGAGAATCCCGCCACGGATGTCCCGGTGGTGTCGACCAGCAGCCCCACGGCAATGTCGTGGATCACGAATCCTTGGCGCTGGTAGAAGTAGAGCAACGGGATGTCGTCGTTCGAAGTCACCGCCCGCAGGAACGGGATCGAGTGCTCGCGCGCGTAGGTGATAGCTGCCTTGATCAGCGCGGTGCCGAGCCCCCGGCCTTGATGTTGCGGGTACACGCTTAGCATCACCACTACCAGGTCTCCGCGATCATAAGCGAGCGACATCAGCCCCGCGAGTTCGCCCTCGACCTCGGCGATCAGGTTGATGCCTTCGGTGACCTCGAACGTCTTGCCGTACACGTCGATCTCTGTCTCACCGAACGCCCGGTCGCAGATCTCCTCGATCGCGCGGCGGTCCTCGGCCTTGGCCTCCCGCACCACGAACGCAAGCTCCTCGTCCGGGCGATGCAGCGAGCACGTGACCGTGATGCACGCCTCGTTGAGGGGCAGGTCGCGCTCACACGACGGGCATCTATACTGCGGAAACGGCAGTTCGAAGTTCTCTGGCATCGACGCTTCATCCGTTCTGGTCCGACTTCCGGGGCCTGCCGGCGCCCCGCGCCCCGTCCGTACGCGGCGCCTCCATGTTATACCGCGTCCCGCGCACGCGTGCACCTGCCTGCGGCTGCGATAGAATGACGGCGGTTGCATCGCGTCAGTGCCCGCCACCCGCACGCACCGCTGAGATGGGAAGGTGCCCGTGACCGTACCACTCCTTGCCAAGGAACCCGCCGCGCTCGCCGCGCTGCGAGACGTCGAGGTCCTGTACACCGACCTCGACGGGACGCTACTCGGCAAGGGCGGATCGGTGTTCACGGATGTCGACGGAACTCCCTCTCTGGTCGTGGCGGAAGCCATAGCGGAACTCAACGCCGCCGGATTCACCATTGTGCCGTGTTCGGGACGCAACAGACTGCAGCTCTCCGAGATCACCCGCCTGTTGGGGTGGCGAGGGTTCCTTGCCGAACTCGGTTGCGTGATCGTGCCCGACAGGGGTGCCGAGCCCCTGTACTTCATAGGTGACTGGACCGGCGAGGAGTTCGAGCCGGGAGAGACGCCGTATGAGGCCATCGAGCGCGTGGGCGCCGTCGAGGCGCTGCGCGAGGCATTCCCGGGCCGCATCGAGTACCACGATCCCCACCACCTCGACCGCGAGGTCACGCACGTCTTGCGAGGCAATGTGGACGCCGCTGCCGCCCAGCGCGTGATGGATGCGCTCCCGATCCCGGTTGCCATCGCCGATAACGGCATCATCCACCCGCCCGCGACGACCCTGGTGGGCGTGGGCGAGGTGCACGCGTACCACTTGATGCCCAAGGGAGTGCGCAAGCCTCGTGGCATCCGTTTCGATCTCGACCGGAGGATGTTGCAACCGGCTCAGGCCATGTCCGCCGGCGACTCGACGAGCGATGTCGCGATGGCCGAGGCCACCGCGATGGTCGTGCTCGTGGCCAACGCGCTGGACGACCCCGCCGTGTTGCGGGCCGCCGCGGCGCACGAGAACGTCTACGCCACGGCCGGCAGGGGCGGCGCGGGCTGGGCCGAACTCGCTGAGTTGTGGATGGCCGCGCGCTCCGGCTGATCCTCTTGTTCCCGCTGTCGACGCGCCCGAGGTCCCTCTTGGCGCATGTCACATTTTGAGACATATGTCACAAGCCGTGACATCGCTGCAACCCCCTCCCGCCCCGCGTGTTGCTCTTGACCAGCGCGTATCCTACAATCGACTGTGGCCGTCGCCCGCTGTCGGCCTTGACAACGCGAGAGATGAGAAGCTCCGTCCGTTACGGTGCGGCTCCTGTTCGAACACAGGCCACTGCCCGGAAATGTCGAGAGACGCCAATGGGTAGAACAGCCTTCCCCGGCTTAAGGGGGCGGCTAAGGTGGCTGGACTGCGAGACAGAACGACTCGTCGTCCTACGTCGGACAGTGCCAAATCCGCAGACGAGGGACTGGGCCGGCCACGGAGGCGTCGCGATGCGGCGCCGGTCAGCCGTGAGCCGTGAGCCGATGTGTTCGTGCCGCCACCAACGCCCCTCGTCCCTTCGGACGCAGGGGCGTCTTTCGTTTTGTCGGGACATGTAACCGTGAGAAATGGGACCGAGTGAGACCCTCAAGTCCGTAGGTCCCGGCTCCCTCCCCCGTGAGGGCCCGGGGCCCATCACGAATCACCCGCCGGACAGCGGGGAGCGCGCATTCGCACTCCGCACGAGTTCCGAAGGGAGGGAGCAACCGATGATCTATCTGTCCCGCATGCTGGGCAAGCCGGTCGTGGACGCGACCGGGTCCGAGATCGGTACGATCAGCGACATCGCGATCGCGACCGGAGAGATATTCCCTCGCGTGACCTCACTGGCGTTCCTCGGCCCGGACAAGACGCCGTTCATGCTGTCTTGGCGCAAGTACGTGGACTCGTTCGACGGCGAACGCGTCACTCTCAACGTGCCTGCGAAAGACATCCGCTTCAGCTATCTACAGCCCGACGAGGTGCTCCTTCACCGCGACCTGCTCAACAAGCAGATCGTGGACACGCAGGGCATGAAGGTCGTGCGCGTGAACGACCTCAAGCTCTCCGAGTCGCGGAACCAGCTCCGGCTCCTCGGCGCCGAGGTCGGCATGCGCGGTATCCTGCGTGGGATCCACCCCGCCCTCGAACGTGCCATAGCGTGGCTGACGCGCACCCTCGGCCACGAGCTGCACGAGAACCTCATCGCATGGAACTACATGGACCTGCTCGACCGAGACCTCTCGCGCGTGAAATTGTCGGTGACCCACAAGCGACTGCACGAGCTGCACCCCGCCGACGTCGCCGACATACTCGAGCAGCTATCGCCCAGCCAGCGCGCGCGGGTCTTCGAGCACCTCGACGACGTACAGGCCGCCGAGACGATATCCCTTCTCGAAGACGAATACCAGGCCGACGTGGTCGGGGACCTGTCGGAGCGCCGCGCGTCAGACCTGCTGGCCGAGATGGACCCGGACGACGCGGCAGACGTGATCGGCGATCTGCCGTACGACAAGGCCGAGAGGCTGCTGCGGCTGATGGGCGTAGATGACTCCCGGGCGATCCGCGGGCTTCTGGGCTACAAGGAGAAGACTGCCGGCGGCATCATGACGCCGGAGGTCACCACTATCACCGAGGACATGACCGTCCAGGAGGTCATCGAGTTCCTGCGCGCCGAGGCCGCCGAACACGAGAGCATCTACTACATCTACGTGGTCGAAGACGAACGCCGTCTTGCCGGCGTGGTTTCCCTCCGCGACCTCATCATGTCCGCCCCCGACACCCCGGTCAGCGAGATCGTGCAGCGGGAAGTCATCACCGTGCACGCGGACGAGGACCAGGAAGAAGTTGCCGAGACCATGAGCAAGTACGACCTGCTCGCTCTGCCCGTGGTCGACGAGACCGGCAGACTCCTCGGCATCGTCACGGTCGACGACGCCCTCGAAGTCATGGAAGAGGAATCCGCAGAGGACCTGGCGCTGGCCACCGGCCGTCGCTCTCCCATGGGTGGCGTCACCGGGCTGTGGCAATGGGTTTCGCGTGACGGATGGATGATCGCGTGGGCGGCCCTGTTCGTGGCTGCTGCCGCCACCACTCGTTGGTTCCCGCCTGCGGGCACCGCGCTAATGCTGGGCGTCCTGCTCGCGACCGTGGTGATGCGGATCGCCGAAGACGTCGCCTCGCACGCCATCTCACGCGCAATCGAATCCGAAAGCGACGAGCAGCGCGCGCCGTTGACGCGACGCCTTGCCGTTGACGGGCTTTCCGGCGTGGTTCTTGGCGTGTTGGTAGGTGTTCTCGCCTTCGCCGTGACCGAACTGTGGTACGACACGCCTAAGTTGCTGAGCGATTTGTTCGAGGGCTCGGTGCTTCCCTACCAAGTCTGGCTCGCTCTGGCCCTCGGCATCTCGGTGTTCACGGTCACAATCGCGGGTACTCTCGCCGGCAGCCTCGCCGAAAGGCGGACACGGTCGGGGAAGCGCACCTCACAGGCTCCTATCACTGTCGTGTTGATGCTCGTCGCAGCACTGACGTTCTTGCTCGTGCTCACACTCGCCCTGTCGTATTCCGCGGCATTCACTGTGGGCGGCGTCGCGTGATTCCCGACGGGGGGACACGCAAGACCGTCATGGCCAGGATGCTGAAGCGCTATCCGCGCTGGTTAGCACTCCTGACCGTCGTCGGCCCCGGAATCATCGCCGCGTCGGCCGGGAACGACGCGGGGGGCATCTCCACGTACTCGGTGGCCGGAGCTCGCTACGGCTACATGACGCTTTGGGCGATGCTTGCCATGACGCCGTCGTTCGCGATGGTCCAGGAGATGGCCGGCCGTATGGGCGCCGTCACCGGCAAGGGTTTCGCCTCGCTGATTCGCGAGAGGTACGGTCTCAGGCTGACCTTTCTGGCGATGATGCTGCTGCTTGCCAGCACCGCCGCGACAACTGCGGCAGAGTTCGCCGGAGTGGCCGCCGCACTCGAGCTCTTCGGCGTGTCGCGGTTCGTTGCGGTTCCGGCCGCAGCTGTCGTGGTCTGGCTGCTGGTGGTGAGAGGCAGCTACCGAAACGTCGAGAGAGTGCTGCTCCTCATGTCCTTGGTCTTCGTGTCCTACATCATCGCAGCCTTCTTGGCCCGACCCGACTGGGGAGACGTCGCTACGGGGCTTCTGGTTCCCCGGGTCGAGCTGTCAGTGGCGTTCGCGGCACTGCTGATAGGCATGACGGGTACGACGATCGCACCCTGGATGCAGTTCCTGGTCCAGAGCAATATCGTTGACAAAGGAACCTCTGCCCGTGAATGGTCTGTCGCACGCTGGGACGTGATCGCGGGAGCCGTGGCGGCCAACGTGATCGCGTGCTTCATCATCATCACCACGGGGGCAGTGCTCTTTCCGGCCGGCATACAGGTCACTTCGGCCGCCGAAGCCGCCTCGGCGCTCGCGCCTCTGGCGGGGCGGTACGCGACCGCGTTGTTCGCTGCCGGTCTCCTGTCTGCCTCGGTCCTGTCGGCAGCGGTCTTGCCTCTCACCGCTTCGTACTCGATTTGCGAGGCATTTGGCTGGGAACGCGGTCTCGATCACGGCTGGGCCCAGGCGCCGGCGTTCAACGGCCTGTACACCGCAGTCATCGCAAGCGGGGCGGGCTTCATACTCTTGCCCGGATTGAGCTTGATAAGCATCATGCTGGTCAGTCAGGTCGTCAATGGAGTACTCCTGCCCTTCTTGCTGCTCTTCATGATCAAGATCGTGAACGACCGGCGCATCATGGGTGGTCACGTGAACGGACCCGTGTTCAACGCGTTCTCTTGGCTCACGATCGTTGTCGTGATCGCCTTGACCGTCGCAGTACTCGGTATGACCATATTGGGTTGGGGATGACGATGTCCGAGGAGAAGCAGCACATCCGGGAGTTCGCCAGAACCGCCCGCACGGCCATCCCGCCGGAGCAGCGCGCCCTCCTGTCCAGCTCCGCTGCGGGGCGACTCACTACCCTTCCCGAGGCCATGGCCGCGCGGCTCGTCCTCGGCTACATGGCAATGGATGAGGAGATCGATCCGGCGCCCGCAATCGCGTCGTTCGAAGCGCGTGGAACGACGGTGGCGTATCCGAGGATCGCCGGGCCGGGGGCGCTCACGCTGCACCTGCTGCGCACCACCGGCGACATAGAGACGGGGCGCCTCGGGATCCGTCAGCCGGTCCTCACTTCGCCCCGCGTCGACCCCGCCGACGTCGACCTCGTCATCGTCCCGGGAGTGGCGTTCGACGTGCTCGGCGGCCGGCTGGGGTTCGGCGGAGGCTACTACGACCGTTTGCTCGAAAGAATGCCCGACGCCTTGCGCGTGGGGCTCGCCTTCGACGAGCAGCTCCTCGGAGCGGTTCCCCGCGAGCCCCACGACGCTCGTGTGGACGTCGTGGTCACGCCCACTCGAGTGGTCAGAGCGCCCGAGCGATAAGCCGCTACCCAGCGGGCTGCATCTCGTCGAGGGTGACGAACGTGTATCCGCGGTCCTTGAGCTCCCGGATGATCGTGGTCAGCGCCTTCACCGTGCACTCGCGGTTCCCGCCTCCGTCGTGCAGCAGGATCACCGAGCCCGGCTCGACCGAGTCGATCACCCGGCTCGCAAGCACCACCGGCGACGAACAGCGATAGTCCTGTGGATCGACCGTCCAGGTAATGAGCTTGACCTTCGACTCCCGCGTCTGGTGCCATACCGCCGGGCTCGTGTACCCGCCGGGGGGACGGAACCACGTCGGCGTCACCCCGGTCGTCCGCTCGATCTCCGCCTGACAGTTCTCTATCTCGGACAGGGCGACCTGTGCACTCGCTCCCGACATGTACACGTGGCTGAGCGAGTGATTGCCGATCTCGTGACCGGCAGCCGCGACCTTCGCAGCCAGGTCACGGTTCCGCCGCACCTGCTTGCCCAGCATAAAGAACGTCGCCTTCACGTCTTCACGATCGAGTATGCCGAGGATCTGTTCCGTGTAGGTGGGCCAGGGCCCATCGTCGAACGTGAGTGCGATGACCCGCTCTCCACCTTCCGGCTTGAGGCGGGTGATGACCATGGGTTCCGCTTCGCGCACCGCGGATGTCGAGACCACGATTCCGGATCGGGCGCCGATGACCGATTCGATGAGCCCCGGGGAACCTGGGCTGGAAAGCTGCTCGAATGGGCCCGAGCCCTCGTAGGTCACCGGTATGGGTATGACCGACGAAGAAGTCACCGTGGCCTCCGAAACGTCACTGCCGCCAGTGCTGACGTACACGTCGCCGTCTCCGACGGGCGCATCCGGCTGCACTTCCTGCCCGTTCTCGAGAAGTCTCACCGGTTCTCCGCCACCACGCTCGAGCACGTCGCCGTTGACGTCTATCAAGTCGCCCTCCTCGGTCCTCACGAGCCCCTTCTCGAATAGGTCGTGGGCACGCGTGCCTCGCGGAAGCGTGTGTTCCCGTCCGTCGACCGAGACCGAGACAGTCCCGAAGTAAGGCATCCCGGTCGCCATGAGGGCAGTCGTCACGACCGCCGCGACCGATAAGTACAATCGGGAGATCCCTGGTCCGGGAGTACGCTGCACCTGGTACGAACTCATGGTCACGCCTCGCAGGAGATGCGGGCGATGCGTGCCGGGGTGACGCGCACGAGGTCCGCCAGTCTCATGCGGACCATCGACGACGGCGTTCCCGCTGCGGGATAGACGGTCTCGAACCTCAGCAACGAGTCGTCGAGCAACACCAGCAGCTCCTGCGGAAGATCGAACGGCGACACCCCTCCGATGGCGTATCCCGTGGCGTCACGCACCGTGTCCGCGTCCGCGAAACGGACGTCGCCGGGTGTTCCTCCGGCTTCCCGCGCGATTGCGTCCGTGTCGCCCCGTCTGTCGCCGGCCACCAACGCGAGCACCGGCGTGTCCCCAACCACGAACACGAGAGACTTCACGATCTGGCCCAGGTCGCATCCCATGACGTCGGCAGCCATCCGTGCCGTCTTCGTGGGCTGATCGAATGTGTAGATGTCTTCGGCGAAACCGTGTTGGCGCAAGAACTCCTCGACGCGGTCGGCCGACCCTTTCTTGCGGACGCGCTCCGTCACGAGTGGTTCATCCTCTGCTTCTGATGGAAGGTGACGGCACGCCCTGGGGCCGCCGCAGTGGGATCCTCAGACCCTGCAGCACCGCCTCGAGATTCTCAGTGATGGTTGCAAGCGAGCGCAGGTCGAGCCTGAGCAAGGGGTACTGCGGGTGGGGTGTGTCCACCGTGAACCCGTGCCGAATCAGGAACTCGACGCCGATCAGCGGACGATACGTGACGTCACCGCGCGCCTCCGCGGCAAACGAGTGCACGGTCCGCTCTCCCCTCAGCACCAGGTCCCGCAGTGCGGCTTGCAGGAGCAGCCGCCCGATCCCGTGCCGCCGCGCGTCGTCCCGGATGTGGATGCAAGCCAGCATCACAGCTCCATCGGGCAGTCTCGACGGGAAGTTGGCCGACTGCGGAAAGAACTCTCCCGGAGCGTACTTGATGAAGCCGAGGATCTCGTCGTCCTCCGCAGCCACGCGCCCGACCTCACCCCACTGGCTCGTAGTGTTCGTGTACCACTCCTGCAGCATCTCGAGGTCGCATCGCGCACCGCAACGCACTTCCAGCGGCTCGGGAGTCTCCCAGAAGACGCACCCGCCACAAGCGCATGGAAGGTTGTCGAGGTCTTTGAGGCCCAGGGGCCGGAGTCGTCGAGCCATTTCACCTCACGCCGAAGAAGCACTCGTACGCCCGAAGGGCGTCTTTTGCTCTCGTAAGTATACGCGGCTGGCCGGACGAGGGCCTACATCCCGCGGCCGTCAGTCGTCGTCGGCCCTCATCGCTTCCTTGGCGGCCTTCGTAAACGCCCGAAGACCCCGCATGGCGCGCTTACCCAGTTCGCTTTGCGCCGCGACCTTCGCTCCCGCCTTGCCCGCCGCGATCGCGGTTTGGGCAGCGCGTTCGGCGCCGACTTTCGCAACTGCCGCACCCTTGCCCGCGTGCTTCGCCATTCCGCCGGCGAACTCCGTCTCTTCGAGCACCTCTTCGATCAACACCGAGGCGCCGTCGAAGCCCACCACCTGCTTGCCGTCGATGGTCTTGGTCCCGACCGCGACGTCGGCAGCGATGCCTTCGGTGAGGTACAGCGTGCGCACGTCACCGCTCGCGGCCGAGAAGCTGACATCCCTCACTTGACCCGCGGATTCTCCCGAACGGGTCTTGACGGGCATGCCGACCCAGATCACGGTCTTCTCCCACTCGAAGCCATGCTTCTTCTCCGCGGCACGGTCCTTGAGCGGACGAGACGACTTCAAGGTGAGCTGGTCCGAACCTATGTCGACCTGGTCCAACGGAACGAAGACCGGTTTGCGCTGAACCAGGTAGAACAGCGGCGCCCGCCGGATCTCGAAGCCGACGGCATGTGGTCGCTTCGGGTGGAAGAGCACGTGGTCGACCACGCCCAGGCGCGACTGTCCCACGAGCCGCGTCTTGCCTCGGGAGGACTCTTTTCGTGCGCGCGGCGAGTACACGCTCATGCCTTCGACGGACCGTGCCTTCGGCACCGTATCGCTCCAATCCGGACGTTGCCTGGCTAGCTCGTTCACCGTACAACAAACGGGCCGGCTCCTTCGAGCGCGGCCCGTTCAGTGTCGGTCCCGTGCGACGCTAGGCCTTGGAACCCCCGGCTCCCGGAGCCTCGCCCTTCTTGGTCGCCGTGTCCGCGGCGACGTCGAGCGTACCTTGCGCCTTCTTCTCCGCCTCGTCGATCCCGGCCTTCGCGGCCTCGCCGGCCTCCTCGACAGCCTCCTTGGTGGCTGGAACGGCCTTCTCGACCTTGGCACGCGCGGACTCGGCCACGCTGCCTACCTGCTGCTTGAGCCGGGTGCGCGCCTCATCGATCTTGTCGCGAAGCTCTTCGCTCTTGGCAGTAGCGGTCTCTTTGCCGGTCGAGTAGACCTCCGTCACCTTCGTGACGCCGGTCTCGTACAGGTCCTTGCCCTGGTTCCAGTAGTCCTCGGCGGTGTCCGCGAGCATCTCGCGGGTCTCCTTGCCCGACCGGGGGGCGAACAGCAGACCGAGCACCGCACCGATCAGACCGCCGAGGATGAAGGCGCCGAACACGCCTCCGCCACGCCTGTAGTCGTACATCTCACGCACCTCCGCTTCGAGGGTTTCGGCCTCTCCACCACGCACACGCGCAGTCGCCGCCGGGGCAGCGCACTACGGTATGTACCCCAATAGCGCCCCTGCTACGGCCTGCGGGAAAGCGCGGCGCGTACCAACCGTTCTACCACATCCTGGAACGACAGTCCCGCGGCCTCGGCGGCCATCGGCAACAAAGAGGTCTCCGTCATGCCCGGTGAGGTGTTGCACTCGAGGACGTAGACGGTGCCGTCTTCGGCCATCACCATGTCCACTCTGCTCAAGTCCCGGCAGCCGAGCAGTTCGTGGACCTTCCGGGCGAGGTCGACCGCTATGTGCGCCCGGTCGGGTTCCAGTCGCGCGGGAACGAAGTAGTCCGTCTCGCCCGCCGTATACATCGCGTTGAAGTCGAACAGGCCGGACTTCGCCTGGATCTCAACGGGCGGCAGCACCTGGAACCCGTCCTCGACATCGAGCACGGAGACGGCGAGCTCACAGCCCTCGACCCACTTCTCGATCACCGCCGCCTCCCCGTAGGAGAGGGCCGTGAGCAGCGCTTCGGGAAGCGATTCGGCGTCGGCGACCTTCGCGAGTCCGAGCGCCGAGCCCTGCTTGCTGGGCTTGACCGCGACGGGGAAGCCGCCGAGCTCACCCGGCACAAGGTCGAGAGCGGTGGCGGCGCCCATCTCCTTGAACGCGTCAGCCGTCAGCGTGATCCACGACGGCGTGGGGACGCCTCCCTGAACGAACAGATACTTCGCTACGGACTTGTCCCACGCCAGCGCCGACGCCACCACCCCCGGCCCCGTGTACGAGATTCCCAGGAACTCGAGCAACTCCTGTATGGTGCCGTCCTCGCCGTACTTGCCGTGCAAAGCTATGTAGCAGCAATCCGGCTTTTCCGCCCGCAACGTCTCGACGAGATCCGCCGTGACGTCGAGGGCGAGGACCTTGTACCCGCGCTCCTGCAGCGCGTCGCTCACGCGGCGTCCGCTCGTGAGCGAGACCTCCCGCTCGAGCGAGCGGCCGCCCATGAGGACCGCGACCTTCTCCTTGCTCATGCTGCCCCCTCCGCGCGTCCGGGGATGGCGCCGGCCGCGATGAACGCACGGTACAGTTCGAGCCGGTCTTCCAGCACTTCCGCAAGTCTGCGGATGCCTTCGTCGATGCGCTCGGGCTCAGCGTAGCAGAAGGCCAGACGCATGCTGTTACGCCCCCGGCCGTCGGGGAAGAAGCCCGTGCCGGGCACGAAGGTCACTCCGTGCTCCACGGCCTCTGCAAGCATGGCGTCCGTGTCCAGGAACTCGGGGAACTCCACCCACACGAAGAACCCTCCCTCGGGACGGGTCCAGCGCGCCTCCGGAGGGAAGTGCTCCTCGAGTGCGGCCAGCATCGCGTCGCGTCGCTCCCCGTATGTACGCGTGAGGCCCTGTAGAGTGCGGCGCCAGCGTGAGCCGGCGAAGTACCGCTCGGCGACCACCTGGGCGAACGCACTGCCGCACAAGTCCGCGGCCTGCTTCACCAAGAGGATCTTCGAGAGGATCGGCCTGGGCGCCGTGACCCACCCCAGCCGCAGGCCGGGAGCGAAGATCTTGGAGAACGTGCCGAGGTAGATGACCTCCTCGTCCAGGGCGCGCAGCGGCTTGATGTGCCCGCCTTCGAATCGCAGCCGACCGTACGGGTCGTCCTCGATCACCGGCACGTCGTATTGATGCGAGAGCTCGAGTAGCCTGCGCCGCCGCTCCGCGGAGAGCGTGACGCCCCCGGGGTTCTGGAAGTTGGGGATCGTATAGATGAACTTGGCCCCGCGACGCCCGATTCGTGAGAGTTCGGCCTCCAGCAGGTCCATGCGCATGCCGTCTTCGTCCATGGGAATGCACCGCACATCCGGCTGGTACGCCGAGAACGCTTGCAGCGCGCCCACGTACGTGGGGCCTTCGGCGATGATCACGTCGCCGGGGTCGATGAACACCTTCGCGATGAGATCGAGCGCCTGCTGCGCCCCGGCCGTCACGATGATGTCGTTGGCGCGCAGGCGCACCCCGATCTCGGCCATGAGCTCTGTGATGAACTCGCGCAGTTCGGGACGTCCCTCGCTGGAACCGTACTGCAGCGCGCACGAGCCCTGGCCCACTATCGCATCGTGGGCCGCGTCGGCGACAGTGTGCGCCGGCACGCCGTCCACGTACGGCATGCCGCCCGAAAACGAGATCATGTCGGGCCTGCTGGCGGCCGCGAACAGATCGCGCACCGCACTCGACCGCACGTCGCGCAAGCGCTCCGCGTAGCGGCCTTCCCATCGGTCGAACACCACCCTGGCGGTACCCATCGCTATCACCCCTGCCTGCCGAGGTGAGCTCGCCAGCTCCCCCGAGCCTGCCGAGGAAACCCGTCGAGTCCTCGGCCTCGCAGAAACAAAACGACCCCTTCGCTGACAGGGCGAGGGGTCGGTCGCGGTACCACCTATCTTCGTCTGCCGGGAAGACTGCCCTGCGGGCGGCCTGGCCGGCGGACCTCATTCGCCGGGATACCGGTCCGGCACCGACCCGCTTCCGGCTGCGCCATCATGCGTCGCCCTGGCGGGGGACCTGGGAGGGGTGGCTGGGCCAATGGTGCCCTCTTCCCTCACGTCCGCTGTGGTCCTATTCGTCCCGGGCGTCATGCCCGAGATTACCGGGAAGCCTAGCACCGGCTCGCGGAGCAGGTCAAATCAAGGGGTGAGACGCGCTCGCGGAGTGGGTCACTTCCTGCGGGCTTGCGCCACTCTATCCGAGGAACCGCCTGACCATCGCGGCCTGGAGAACGAGGTCGCCTATGAGCGAATCGTCGCCCGCCTCTCGCGCAGAGGCGATCCTTCGCACGAGACCCAAATGATCGGCATCCGGCTCCCAATCGTAGCCGGCAGCGTGCAGCGCGGCGCGCAGCGAATCGGGCACCAGGTCGGAATCGAGGTCCGAGAAGCGCAGGGCGTCTTGCACCTTCGCGTCGAACGAGGGGTGAACCTCGCGCACGAACGCGAGATCGACCGCTTCGAGAGCATCGAGCGCCGCCAGTTCGGGTGGGAGCCCGACGGAGTACAGCGCGCATGTGAAGGAAATCGCCCTCGGCAGATGCACTCCCTGCATCTCCCGAGCGTAGCCGAACAGACCGATGTGGAGCTTTCGTGCCCTCCTGCGGGGCACGAACTGGGCGAGCTGGTTCACGAGAGGTGCCAGCGCGACGATCTGCTGACGGTATGCGTCGCTGTGGCGCTCCATCACCGCGGCCGCACGCTCTTCGTCGATCGGCGCGGGCGGCCCGATGGGGCGTTGTTCGAGGTGTGCGATGGCGGCCCGCACGTTCTCGAGCGGATAGTCGTACTTGAAGGCCGACTGAATAGTGAAGGTCACGACACTGGGGTACTCCTCGCCCACTCGCTCTACAGTCTCCGGGCTGAGCCCACCCCTGAAGGGAGCCGAGCCCATGCCGAGGATCGGATGCACCGCGACGCCCGCTCGCCGCGAGAGGTCGCCGAGTCTGGCGAGGGCGATCTTGTTGGACAGCGCAGCCGAGACCATGCCGTAGTTCATGGCGGTGTCCGAGCGGGCAAGGAAGACGCGCTGTTCGGTCACTTCCTTGTCGTCGATGTAGGCTTCGACGATGTCCGCTGCCGCGATCATGCTGGGCAGATCCTCGAACAGCGGGATGACTTCCACGCGCTCGGGGCGGAACTCCCCGATCCACTCCGCGATGGTCAGGTCGTCATCGGAGAACCGCGCGCACTGCCTGCCCACGATGAAGTCGCGGTAGTATCTGAAGATCCGATCGATGCACTTGGCTGACGTGGTCATCGGCAGTATGACTTCGAATATGGGTGTGACGTCGCGGCCGTAGAACAGCCGGGCAGCGTCATACGAACGCGGGATGCTTTCGAGGGTCTCGAGCAGTATCTTGGCCTCGGCCGTCTCGACGGTGGGATTCGGAACCCGCAGGGTGAGGCGTCTCGATTCCCCCAGCGGGTTCTCGCGGAAGTACTGCTCGTAGTAGGAGAGCAGCTTCTTGACCACGTAGGTGTCGATCTCTTTGCCCTCGACATCCCACATCTGTTCGTCGCAGCCCAGGTGAGAGAACGCGTAGTACGCCTCTCGTATCTCGTCCTCGCCCGCAAGCACCGGGGATGATGCGAAGAACGGCACGGAGGCGTTGTCCGGGTGCTGCGTACTCATACAACGTGGCGTCTTGGCTGCTGTCACCTCACGCACATCCTCTCCATGAGAGCCTCTACGACGCCGGTCGCCTCGCGCATCGAGTGCTCGGCCATCTCACGCGGCGCTCCCGCGCGTAAGTCGTAGCCGAGTCTTACCCTGAACACTCCTCGGCCGTCTGACTTGAAGTCCCACGAGGTCTCGCCTCTGAGCGTGCGGGGCGCCCCGTTCAGGGCCATCAGCTCGAGCGCCACGTGCTCGACCAGATGCGCGGTCTCCGTGTCCGCGAGCTCGGCCTCGATGCCATGAGCCGATCCGCACTCGCACCTGTGGCGACGGAGGCCGGGATGGGTGCGCACGATCTCCTCGGCGATTCCGGGAGCGGACGACGTGCGCGTGAAACGCGGGTCGGCGATTCGGAGCCGGCACTCGATCGCGTCGCCCAGGTCCTCGAAGGACTCGATGCGAAGGGCGCTCATGATCGTAAGGGTCGGCGCCGCAAGCGCGTCAGACTATCTCGGCGCGGCTGTACCCGCGTTTGGCTCCGAGATAGAACGCGAGGGACACCAGCGCCACGACAGCCACCACACCGACGATCGCGGCCTTGGTGGACTGCTGGTCCATGAAATCGCGGGCCTCCTGCTTGGCGAGTTCCCGCACTTCCTCGGCATGATGTCTGACATCATCCACAGTCAGGCGCTTCGCTGTCATTTCTGAATCATCCTCGTCTTGAAGTAGGTGAATATCGCGGCTCCCACCACGAGGATGCCGCCTATCAGGTACAGCGCGCCGGGCCACGTCAGCCACTCGGCGAGCAGCAGCAGCGACGCAACGGATATGAACATGATCCCCAGGGCCAGGAGCGTTGCCGCAGCCCCTGCGGAGAAGAGCGTGAGGCCGAGCCGCTGAACCGGCAGGATGACCTTCTGCTTGACGAAGGCCTCACCCTCCTGCCTGAGCCAATCCACTACGGTCTGCAACAGATCGGCGACCGCATCGATGATGGTCCGCTCCTCGGGAGGGGGCGTGGTACCGCCCGGGTCGACCATGCGTGGCACCTCCAGTGTTCCGTTTCCACGAACGCTACCCGCGTCCCGGACACTACCAAGATACCCAAAAGAGCGACGCCAGCCCTTCCTACCAGGACTGACGTCTGTGCCTCGTTCTCAACTGCCGCGATCGAGAATACGTCAACGGCCGAGGATACGGTACCTCACCGTCCCCACGCCCGAGAACCCGAGCGCCTGCGCCGTGCCCGGTCCTAGATCGAACGTGCGCCCGCCCACAAAGGGCCCCCTGTCGTTGACCACCGCGATGCAGGTGCGTCCGCTGTACTCGAACTGGATCCTCGTGCCGAACGCCATCGAGCGGTGCGCCACATTCATCATCCCCTGTGTGAGCACGGCACCGCTCGCTGTCCTGCGCCCGTAGAACCCCGGACCGTACCAGGAGGCGCGGGCGGACTGCCAGCTGCCGCCGACCGTCGCACGCCCGATCGACGCGTCCACGCGCGAGAACGCGGGCGGCGCCACGATCGGCGCCGGGCGCCGGGCGATGGTCCTCGACAGGGCCTGGGAAGCCGTTTCGTCCGCGCTCGCGAACTTCTCATGCGCGGCGGTATCGAGTCCGTCCGGTTGCGTCGTCCGCTCGCCGATTCCCAGCGCTTGTGCCGAAATGGTCGCAGACGCTGCAGCGGCACGAGCCGGCGGAACGAGTCCCGTACCGAATGCGAAGCCCGTGGCGATAGCGCTCAAACCAACGAGTGACACCGCCATGAGAAGTGCATTCAGCTTCCTCGATATGTGCACACGTACCTCCACGTTCGGGAACAGGGCAGACGACGGCGGGGAGGCATGACAACGACGATTACGCCGATGCGGAGAAGATGGGGACTGAAAGCTACCTCACCCGGCGCGAGAGCGGCGCTTGCCGTCGTCTCGAGCCGCACGAGCGGGTATGCTGTTCGGCTTCGGACCTGTCTTCGAGATGTCGGCCGCGTGCGCCCCTACACAGGCGAGCCGTCCGATCCGACCGGATCATCGCCGCACCCATCGCGCCGGTCCGCACGACTGCTCCGGTCGTTCTCGCAGTCGCTGCACGATGGTGCACTACAGCGCAAGCCGGGAGTATACCAGAGCAACGGCCCTGCTCCAAGCTCCGGTGCGAACATGTGTTCGCAGTCGAGCCCGTCTAGGGCGTAGTGGTCTCGACCGCCCCGGGGGCGCCACTCGTCCCCGGAACCGGTCCCGCCAGTTGCTCGAGCACGTCTCCGAGACGCTCGATCAGCCGTCCGTACTCCGCCCAGTCGCCGGCACGCTGCGCCTCCAGCGCCTGCAGATAAAGGTCCTGGGCAAGCGCGGCGCTGGCATCGACCCCCGGCGTGGTCGTCGTCTCCTCACGCGGCTGCTCGCCGAATACCTGCAGCAGAGCAGTCTCGAGGTCCGGAGCCATCTCGATCTTGTCCGCGTACACGACGAGTGTGCGTGTGAGCTGCGGTATCGCCGTCTGTTCCGACTGCAGGTACAGCGGCCTTATGTAGACTATCGAGTCCCTGAGCGGAATCACGAGCATGTTGCCGAAGAGCACGTTGCTGCCACGCTGGCTCCATAGCGTGATCTGCGGAGATATCGTCTCGTCCTGGTTGATGCGAGCGCTCACCTGGTCCGGGCCCAGTACGACCTTCTGCTTGGGAAACTGATAGACAACCCTCTTGCCGTATTCCAAGGGACTCGATTTCGCCGCCATCCACCCGATCATGTTGTCCCGGTTGCGCGGTGTGAACGGAATGATCATCTGGAAGTCCTCGGCGGGATCGCCGGGCAGCCGCATGAGCACGTAGAAGGGCTGCATGGCGCCTGCTTCAGTCCGTTCACCGGGCAGCTCCCACGAGTCCTCCTTGTTGTAGAAGACCTGCGGGTTGGTCATGTGGTAGTTCTTGTACGCCTCGGCCTGGACCCTGAAAAGGCCCTCAGGATACCGGAAGTGCGCCCGGACCTCCTCAGGTATCTCGTCCCCGTCTGTGATGAGCCCCGGAAAGACGTCCATCCATGCCTGCAGGATCGGGTCGCCCTCGTCGAAGGCGTACAGCGTCGTGGTCCCCTCGTATGCGTCGACGGTGACCTTCACCGAATTGCGCATGTAGCTCAGCCCGAAATGCGGTTCGGAATATGGATACATGTCGGACCACGTGTATCCATCGAGCACCCACACGATGCGACCGTCGGCAAGAATCGGGTAAGGGTCGTCGTCGAGCCACAACCACGGAGCAAGTCTTTCCACCCGCGTGCGGATCTGGCGGTCGAACAACACCCGGCTGTCTTCGGTGATGTAGTCGGAGAACAGTATCTGAGCCGCGCCGAAACGCAGGGCAAACGCGAGCCGGCGGCCCCATCCGCCCACGGGCACTCCCGATTCGCCCTCGTACGTGGTCTCGGCATTCTCGTCTCCTACCGGGTAGTCGAACTCGGGCTGTCCGGTATTGACGATCACGTAGTCGCTCGTCGCCTCGCCGAAGTAGATTCCGGGACGCTCGACCTGCGCGTCGATCTCCGAGACCGGCGGGATGTCCTGTATCAGGAAGTCCGGCAGCCCCCTTGTGTCGGACTCGTTCACCGGACTCATGACGAGTCCGTACCCATGGGTGTACACGAGATGCTGGTTCACCCAAGTGCGTGCCTGTTCCGCCAACTGGTTCACGTCGAGCTCCCGGGCGGAGATAAGAACCTGCCTGGTTCGGTCGCCTATCTGGTACCTGTCGATGTCCACGTCCGGGAAGTCGTAGTACGGGCGGATTATCTGAAGCTGCTTGTAGGACTGCGTGACGATATTCGGGTCCCACAGCCTCACGTTCTCCAGCGTGTCTCTGTTCTCGATGACGTCCTGGGCGGTGAGGTCCTCGTTTGCCGGAAACTGCCGCGTTTCTATCTCGTCGAGACCGAACGCCCGACGCGTCGCCATGATGTTTCGCTCGATGTACTGCGACTCTGCCGCCACCTCGTTGGGAGCGACCTGGAACTGCTGCACTATCGCCGGGTAGACGGTGCCGATCAACACCGACGCGCCGATCCATACCGCGAGGGCGATGAGCGGCAGACGCCAGCCCTGGAAACGGATGTTCACCACGAGGATGACTGCGGACACCAGAGCTATGACGATAAGAATCCGTAACGCCGGCACCTGGGCGTGGACGTCAGTGTACGACGCTCCCGTGACTTGCCCCCGGGGGGAGAAGTTGAGTTCGTAGATCGAGAGGTAGTAGTCGAACGCCTTGGTCGCCACTATCAACCCCAGGAGCACTGACAGGTGCGCTTTGACATGTGGGGCGAAGCCCTTCCAGCGCGCCCAGGGCTGGATGGCGCCGTCCGCCACGTGCACCACCGCCGTCATGGCCGCGGTTATCACCAAGAGTGTCAGCATCCAGTCCGCGAAAAGGCGCAGAGCTGGGAGGGTGAACACGTAGTACCCCACGTCTCGGCCGAACTGCGGATCGCTCTCACCGAACGGCACCGCTGCCACAGCCAGGCGAATCGTGTCCCAGTACTGCGACATCGCAAGCCCGACGGCAACCGCTACAGCCAGCGTGCCCCATAGAACTGCTCTGTCGAGGAACGGCCCGATCCTGGACCGGAAGTGGATGATCGTCTCCTCGATCTGTGGAGGCATATCGCCGACCGAGGTCAGGACCGCGCGGGGCGCCATCGCGCGCGCCACTCGAAGGTTCACGTAGATCAGCACGAAAGCGACCGCGCCGAAAGCGGCGCCGACGCCGAACTTGGACATGAGGGTGATCACGAAGACGTCTCGTTGCCCGAGGTCCACGAACCACAGATAATCCGTAGCGAACTCTGCAAGCCACGTGACGAGTGGAATTGCCAGGAACAGCGCCGCAACGACAATGCCGGCGCGACGTGCGGTGCGTTGCTCGCGGTCTTGCATTCGACAACCCCCTAGTTGACGCCTGTCGGGCCCGGTCGCCGGCGAAGCACGACCCTTCAGATGTAGTCTTCCACATCGATATTCAATGCCGTTGCATCCAGAGATCTTACGATCCTCAAGTCGGGCGTCGCCGAGAGGTCGACATCGTATGGTTCTATCATTGCCTGTGCGGGATCGGCGATGACGCGCACGTGCGGACGAAGGACGTCGCTGTCGCTCGGCCGGATGACGATCGCCGTGGACCCGTCACCGAGGCGTACGACGCTCCTCGGCGGGAACAGGCCCAACATGCTCAAGAAGAGTCTTGTGAGCACCGGGTCGAGGGCGCTTCCCGCGCTTTGGACGAGAATCGCCATGGCTTCGTCTTGTACCCGGGCCGAGCTGTAGGCCCGCCGGGACGTCATCGCATCGAACGCGTCGGCGATCGCCACGATTCGAGAAGCAAGGTGCTGACGGCTCAGTAGCGGCGGTCGCGGATAGCCGCATCCGTCGAAACGCATGTGGTGCTCGAGGACGATCACGATCGCGGACCGGTCGAGTCCGGATATGGCGACCGCCTGTTCGGCGCCCCTCACCGGATGCTGGCGCATCAGAGCCCACTCCTCGGGGCTGAGCGAGCCCGGCTTGTTCAGTATCTCCGGATCCACCGTGAGCTTGCCGATGTCGTGAAGCAGGGCGCCTGTGCCCAGTGACGAGAGGAACCGGTAGTCGTGCGTTATCGACGACCCCAGGGCAAGGGACAGCAGCGCTACGTTGGCGCTGTGATAGAAGGTGTATTCATCGAAGCTCTTGAGTCCCGAAAGAGCCATCATCGCCTGGCGATTGGACAGGACGTTGTCCACGAGACTGCGGACGACCCCTTTCACCCGGACCGCACTGATCGCGCGCTTGTGCCCGACCAGCGTGTCTATCTCCCGCATGAGCTCGATGGCGTCCTGGTAAGACTCTTGCGCGCGCTCTGGGTTGTCGTCTTGATCGGAACTCTCGAAGACCTTGACCTCGCCTATCTCGACGTAGGGCATCTGTGCCTCGGCGATCATCCGCGGCATGCCGCCGCTCTGTTCGACCTCGAACGAGTCGACCGCGACGAGCTGCACCATTCGAGCCAGCTCATGCGCCTGCACTCCTCGGCGAATCACCAGACTGCCGACTCCGATGCCTGTCAGCTCCCGAATCAGCTGGTCGAACAGGATGCTCTCCTCCGGGAGCACCTGCTCACCGAGCAGCAGCTCGCCCTCGAAGAACGCCAGAGCGATATCGACTCCCTCGCCGTGGTAGGCGTCAACGACCTCCTTCAGCTCACGGATCGCCTCATTCGTCGCCGGGTGGTCGAGCGGGTAGAAGCGCACCGTGCGGCGAGCCGCGTAGAGAGCGGTGAGCAGCTCGCGGGCCCTGCGCACCTGCCGCGCCGAGTACGTTGTGGCGAGCCCGGCTACCCCGCGGGCCGCGCCGGCGTCGCCGCCGACGGTGTCGCCCATATCGCGGGCACCGGTCTCGGGTGGGCGCGTCTCGTCGTTGCTCACGACGCCTCGCCCCCGCGACCGACTCTACCGGCGGCGATCGCACCGAGCGCTGCCTTCGCCGCGGCTCGCAGCTCCCGCGCCCGGCCCGCCCCGATAAGACCGCGACGCTCCGCCAGAGATTCGAGAAGTGGGATCGCGCTTACATCGCCTATGCGGCCCAACGCCTCGACCGCCTCGACTCGCGGACCCATCTCACGGCTGCCTCGTCCATCGCCCGCCGCCACTCGCGCGAGCCCCTCAACGGCGCCTCGCGTCCGCGCGACCCCCAGGTATCGTGCGGCAAGTTGCACGTTCTGAGCGTCCGGATCGTCAAGGGCCGCGACGAGCATCTGGTCAGCGAGCTTGTCCGGCACCGAGGCAAGCGAGCGAATAGTCTCGCGGCGAACCCTCGCATCTCCATGCCGAAGAGTTCGGCCGAGGGCTGGCAGAGCCGCGGAGCTTCGCGTCTTCCCCAGGATGGCGACGACGTTGCGGGCCACGTACCAGCGCGGGTCACTCACACGAACGGTGAGCTCGTCTATGTGCTGCGCGGCCATATCGGAGATCAGGTCCACGAGCGCCTTGCGCGCCGCCATGTCGGGCTCGTCCGCGAGCACCTCGAGCAACGGCTCGATCGCGCCGCGTCCGAGCACCTGGAGCAGACTCATGCAGGCTTCGTACTCGGCCGTCTCCGCCCGGTACATGCGCAGCGCTTTCGCCACGGAACGCATGGAATCGGTGTCGGCCAGCTTCTGTTGCGCCTGTATCAGGCGTTGCCGCCTCTCGGAATCGACGTCGGGGGCGTCGATCGCCGCAGCGATGGCGCGGGCGGCGTCCGCTGCGACGTCGTATTCGCCTCTCGCCAAGAGCAGCCCGATGGTCTCCTCCACCCTGTCGATGACCTCGTCCGCGTGGTCGCCGTCCGCGTCCAAGTACGCTACAGCGACCAGCGCGCGCACCACGTCGCCGTCTGTTATGCCTCGTCTGGCTTCCTCCTGGACCTCCACGAAGCCCGGGTCCGTCTCGAACTCAGCCGCTATCCGGGTGGGAGCGAGATCGAGCATCTTGAGGACCGCCTCACTCGGCTGCTCGGCCTCGGCAGCGGCATCCTGGTCGCCGGTGATCTTGAGGTGTGAGGGTGTTACCGCCTCGAGGACATCCTCGACGACGCTCTCGCTGAGGCCCCGCTCTCTCATAGCAGCTCCGGCCGCATTGAGCACCTCGTCGCGATCGGCCAAGCTGATGAGGGCTAGATTGCGAATCGCACGCGCAAGGCCTTCGACGGACACGCCTTCGTCGGTGAGCCCCTCCACGAGGATGCGACAGAGCACGTCGATGTCGACCTGCCTCAGCACCGACGCCACCGCATCGTCCGTGCGCGCCTCAGGAAGCAGCTTCTCTGCCACGAGCCTTCGGCGTATCTCCGGTTCCAGGTCCCCAAGGGCCTGAGCGAGCGCCTGGTACAGCGACGGCCGGACCTCCGCGGCTTGCTGAGCCGCTACGTGCGCGAGTTCGCTCAGCTTGGCCGACTGCAAGGTGTCTTCCGCCGACCCTCCGCGGGACGTGTAGCTCTCACGCAGATATCCCCCGAGGGCTTCGGGGTCCTGCATCACGCGCACGAGCAGCCTCTGGTCGCGGGGCCGCCCGCCGAATGCCGCCGCGAGTATCTCATCGATGCGGGCGGGCGATGGCGGCCACGGCTCCTCGGGCACCTGGGCTTCTTCTTCCGTACCCGGCTGCATGTCCACGATCTTCGCCGAGGCCTGTTTCACAGTGATCGAGTCCACGCCCAGGTCCCACAGCCGGTTCTCCAACGCGCCGCTCGACGCCAGCTCTGCCGGAGGGGCCTTCAGTATGCCGAGGAACCGTACGATGTCGTCTGCAGTCGCCCCCGCGTGGAAGCGGACCTCGGCAAGCCCCCGGTTGTACAGCTCTTGGGCGAAGGACTCGAACGCCGGCTGGCCCTCGAACACGGGCGCGCCCTCGAATACCAGTCCCGACTTCTGGACGCGAAAGCGAGCTTCGGCGGAATCCCGAAGGACGGTCCGCAACATCTCTGCGGCTTCCTGAGCGTTCTCTCGAGGAATGCTGCTCGCCGAGGGGTAGAGGAGGACGGCCTTGAGCGTCACCACGAGCTGCTTCACGAAACGCTCCACGGCCGCCGGGACCTGCGGCGCGCCGCTGTGCTCCATCGGCACGAATTCCTCCTGTGTGGATCGGGTTCCCCTCGCGATTCAATCATTATACGGGTGAGGAGGTCGGAGCTCTCAGACCGGTGCTATCATTCGGCGCATGACGACGCCATCTCCCCGACTCGTGCTCGCTTCCGCCTCCCCTCGGCGCCGCCGGCTGCTGGAATGGCTCGGATTGCCGTACGAGTGCGTCACCGTCGAGATCGACGAGTCGCTGGCGCTCGAGGCCGGCGGCGAACCCGAGTTCCTTGCACGTGACCTCGCAGAGCGCAAGGCCCTCGAGGCTCGCAAGGCTCTCGCCGCGTCGGCACCGGAGGGCGCCGGTTCACCGGACGCGCTGATACTGGCCTTCGACACCATCGTCGTGGCGGACGGACGCCTGCTCGGCAAGCCCGCCGACCGCGAGGATGCGCGTTCGATGCTCGAATCGCTGTCGGGACGCACCCACGAAGTGGTCACGGGGGTCGCCATCCTCTGCCGAGGAACCGCCCGCCCAGAGTCCTTCACGGTGACGACGCCCGTGCGCATGCGGACGGTGTCCGAGGAGATGCTCGACGAGTGGCTTGCGGGCGACGAGCTCCTGGGGTGCGCAGGTGCCTACAACATAGAGCGCCACCTGGCCTCGGTGGAACTCGACCAGTGCTTCCAGAACGTCGCCGGACTGCCGCTGTGCCACCTGTTCCGCGCACTGGAAGCGATGCCGGGCGGGTGTGTCCCGTCGGCTCCCGAGCGTCCCGTCCCGCACTGCGACGCAGCTCGCCGTGTTCGCTGTCAGCTCGGACCGCGGCTCCTGGACTCGCCCGGCGACTAGCGCCGCGCCACCACGATCACCGACTCGTCCTGTGCCTCGTCCAGCGGTTTGCGATCGTGGTCGCCGAACATCTCGACTGTGCCGAAACCTGCGCGCGCGAGCTCTTCGGCAAGTACGGTGGGCGGCATCGCCGTGTGACGCGAGCGGCGATCGTCGAGGGTCCAAGGGGCTGCGTCGGCGTCGGCCGGGTCGGGCAGACCCGGCCCCTCGCTCACCGGCGGCCGGGACAGCGTGATGAAATTGAAGACGAACGCGCCTTCGACGCGGTCGATGACGCGCAGGAACACGAAGTCGCCCTCCGGCGTCGAGCGGAACTTGGGCGGGAACGCGCGCACGTTTCCACGGGAGAGCCGCTCGTGGTTCACGAGGTGGAGGACGAGCACGCCGTCGGGAGCCAGCACGCTCTCGAAGGCAGCCAGTGCGCGGCGCAGGCCTTCCACTCCGTCGACATGCGGGAGACCGTTGCCCAGCGAAAGCACCGCGTCCACCGGCGCGTCAACGAATCTGCGGGCCTCTTCGAATACACCCTGCTCCAAACGGATCGGCGCCCCGGCCGCCAGCGCGTTCTCCCGTGCCGACGCCAGCATGTCCTCGCTCGGGTCGAACGCGATGACCTCGATTCCCATCTTGGCGAACTCGATCGCGTGCCGCGCGCTCCCGCAGCCCGCGTCCAGCAGCCGCTTGACGCCCACCTCCTCGAACAAGCCGCGAAAGAACGGCATCTCGCGCGCCAGCCGCGCGTCCCAGTCGACGAACACGTCGTACGGCGCGTTCTTCCATAAGGCCGCCATCTCTAATCATCCAATCGGAAGATCCGCACGGCGTTGCCGCGCAGGACCAGGTCGCGGTCGGCGTCCGACACACCCATCTCCTCGAGCGTACGGCGTTGCTGATACGCGATCCACGTGCGGTACGGCTTGATGGTGCTCGCATCCGTGCCGAACAAGATGCGCTCGGGCCCGATGGACTCCAGACATCGCCGAAACGCCTGCTCGAGTGTGATGGGGTAAGCCATGAAATCGCGCCAGTTGTTGGTCCCCGAGGTATCCACGCACACGTTCTTGCACTGGTATGCGAGCTTGAGCACGTTGTCGAGATACCCCGCTCCGAAGTGGGCGATCACGAAGGAGGTCTCGGGGTAGTCGCGTGCGACCGGCGACAAGTCGATCGGGTCGGCGTAGCGCAGGTCGACTTCGGGAGCCACGCTCACGCCGTAGTGGATGATGAAACTCACGCCGAGCTCCGCGGCCTTGTCGAAGAACGGGCGGCAGGCAGGGTCGCTCAAACGGTAACAGCGGTTGACCGGCAGGAGCTTGACGCCCCTGAAGCCCGCTGCGATCTCACGCTCCAGGAGTTCGGCCGCATCCGGCGTCCGCGGGTCTACGTTGCACAGCGCGTGAATGTGCCCACGTGCCGCGACGATGAAGTCCCGCATGTACTGGGAGTCGGGTATGACGGAGACCACCAGTGCTTTGGCCACCCCTGCGGCGTTGATGCGCTCCACGTACCATTCTGCGATCTGCGATGCCGTCATGTCGGGGAGCGAGTCCCCCCACCTGCCGAACCTGCGCTCCTCGACAGCTTTCTTGAAGCGAGCGCTCTCTCCGGGGTGCGCCTCGACGAACTCGGCGAACATCGGGACCGAGAACAGGTGGACGTGCGCATCGATGATGTCGCCCGGACGGGTAGCGCGTGCCGGTAGCAGTGGGCTCATGGGTTCGTCGGCTACCGCGCCGGCGGCGCCGGTGGCGTGCCCGATCCAGGGGCCTGCTGGGCACCGGCCTCCGGCTCCTGCGGTATGACGATCGCCGCCACGATGTAGGCCACGAAGAACGGCCAGAAGTCGAGCAGGAATGCCAGAGCCACGACGATGAGGCGCAGCAAGGTCGGATCGGTGCCGAAGTAGTCCGCGAGCCCACCCACGACCCCCGCGATCATCTTGTGGTCCCGGGAGCGGTAGAGCCGCCTGTCACTGGAGGGCAGACGGACATGAAGGCGGTCCCGATAGATGATGAGCGCGATACCCGCAATCAACAGCGCTCCCCCGATAAGCACCTGCCGCAGGTCTCCCCAGTACGTGCGAAGGGGCCCGAACACGTCGAGAGCCCGCCACGCGGCCAGGCCACCGAACATCGAGATGCCCACGACTATCAGCAGGATGCCGAAGGCTACGGTGAGGAAGCGCCGAATGTCGGGGTCGGGTCCAGTGAAGTGTGGCTGCCGGGGGTGCTGCGAGGGAGGTGGCGGAGGGGCTTGCTGCTGACCGTGTGGTCCCGGCTGCTGCGCCCCCGACTCCGGATGAGCCGGCTGCTGCCCGACCCCCTCCGGTCCGGGCTGCTGGGTGTTGTTCTCTTCGGCAGTCATGTGTACCTCCTAGTACCGGACGATGTCGATGCTCGACACCCCGCTCGATATGTCGATGTCGTACGCGTCACGAGAGGTATCGTAGTCGTCCGTCTCATATGTCCTCGAGCCTACGGTCGGACCTCCGGAGTCCTCGATCTCCACATTCCCGATCCCCGCGTTCGCTACGACGCGGAACGGCTCGCCTTCGGGCACGCGGACGGTCACGCCACTCACGCCGGACTGTATGTCCACCCGTACGCGGCCGGCACCTCGCTCGAGCTCCCCAAGCGTGATCTCGCACTCGGTGACCCCAGTCTCGACCATGAGGTCCCTTACATCGAGGTCGGACAGGTCCACATCGAGGCGGCTCACACCCGCATCGATGCTCAAGTCCCATTCCACGCCCTCGGCAAGACGGACGTCGAGCCGGGGCCTTCCACGATAGCCGAGCCATATCCCGTCGCCACCGAGTGAGATGTCCGCCTCGACCGCCGAGCCACGCCGGACGACATCCAGCCGCGGCTCACCGAAAGGTGTGGCTCCGGTCGCCGAGATCAAGTCGGTTCCCGACCGCACTGTGATCTCCCCGACGGAGCCCTCGAGGGCGACTGCACCGCGGCTGACACGTGCAGTGGCAGGCTCCCTGAGTTCGAACGGCTCCGCCTCCGGACCGGCGATGCCGAAGGTGAGGTTGAATGTGCCCGACGGCAGGACGAACGCGCCGTACAGCAGTCCGGCGAGCACGATCAGGCTGGACAGCGTTCTGAGCCACGGACTGTCGAGCCCCTTGCCTATGATGTCGACCCCGGCCGCAACGAGAAGCAGGGGCCACAAGCTGAAGACCGACAGCCACAGGCCCCAGCTCAACGACCCGACGGTGATGCCCAGGAATATCAGCCCGACCGCGATGACCGTCAGCCCCTCGACCGCCCGGTTCACGCGATTGCGACCCTCGTCTCCCTCGGTGAAGACGGTCCTGATGCCGGCGGCCACGACCAACAGTGGCCACAACTGCCAGATCCGGACGCCCGGGATGAGTCTGTCTGCGAGAATCACGAGGCCCAGGAAGACAAGGACAGCGCCGAACCACATGCCCCCTCGTCTTCGGGGCCGCCACTCGCCGCCGGGTCCGCCCGGTCCAGACGGCGGCTGGGACGGCGGTGCCCCGGGCGGAGGAACGGTCGCCGTCGCGGCAGCCGCGTTCTCTTCCTGCGTGTTGCTCTCCGTAGACCCCGTCATCGAGTCCTCCCCTACGCTATGTGCGGATCGCAGAACGGCCGCACCTCAGGCAGGTGGCTCGGCCACCCCGGCGCTGTCTTCCGACTGCGTGACCAGAAGTCGTGCGACGCGTCGCCGCCGAACCGTCTGAACGGTGAATGTCACTCCGTCCGCCATGACCGACTCACCCGGTACGGGTATATGCCCCAACTGCCACAATAGCCAGCCCGCCAGCGTCTCGTACTCGTCGGATTCCGTGACCGGGAGACCCATTTCGATCGCGTCCTCGACAGGGTAGCGGCCGTCGATGACCCATTGACGATCTCCCAGACGCGTCACGAATCTGCGGTCACGATCGAACTCGTCCGCTACTTCGCCGATCACTTCCTCCACCACGTCTTCGATCGTCACGAGACCCGCGGTCCCGCCGTACTCGTCCACGACGATGAACATGTGGTTGTGGAGCGTCTGCATCTCGGAGAGGACAGACAGTATCGGCTTGGTCTCCGGCACGAACACCGGGGGGCGCATGTACTCGGACACCGGGTCGGCGAGCGCCCCCGAAGCAGCGGGGCCCACGAGATCTTTGAGCAGCAGGACACCGACGACGCTGTCGGGGTCCTCGTGGAAGACCGGCAGGCGCGAGAAGCCTGAGGACCGGAAGACCTTGAGAGCTTCAGCAACGGTTGCGGCGTCTTCGATGAGCACCGCATCCACCCTCGGCACCATGATCTCGCGGGCGACCGTGTCTCCCAGCTTGAAGATCTCGTGGATCATCCGCTTCTCCTCCTCGAGCAGACTCCCCTGCTCGGTCACCAGGAGCTTGATCTCCTCCTCCGAGACCCCCGGCCGACCCTGGCCAGGAACGACGCCGATGACACGTGCGACGATGTCGGTAGAGCGTGCAAGGAGCCACACGAGCGGTGCCACCACGGACGCGATCAGACCGATCGGCCGTGCCACAGCCCTGGACACCGACTCGGCTCTCTGCAGCCCCAACCTCTTCGGCGCCAACTCTCCCAGAACCAGGGTGAGGTAGGAGATCAAAACGGTGACGAGCACGACCGACAAGCCCCCGGCGATTCCCGCCAACCACGGACTTCCCAGCGAGCGAAGCCAGTCGGCCAGCGGGCCGGCGAGGCTGACGGCCGCCGTCGCCGAGGCCATGAATCCCACGAGCGTGATGCCGATCTGAATCGTCGCAAGCAGCCGCGAAGGGTCCTCAGTCAGGTCCAGCGCGGCTTGCGCGCCCGGAGACCCGTCCTCGGCCGCCTTTCGGAGCGCAGCACGGCGCGCGCTGATAAGCGCGATCTCAGCGGCCGCGAAGTATCCGTTCAGGACTATGAGACCGAAGATGAGGACGATCTCGATCGCGTACCCTTCCATGCGGCTAGGGTAGCACCGAAGGGGCGGCGGGTGCGCTCACCTCGTGCATCAGCGTTTCAGAAAGCGCGCTCGCCACCCGATGTATTAGACGTGTGCGCCAGCTTGCGCGAGAATCGTGGCACCGCTGAACTTGTGTGCGCATCCCGGTGTCTTGGTACGTCGCGCGGTGAACCGGCTCTGACGAAGAGGATCGGCCACGTGAGCGACAGCGATTCGACACGCCAATTGGAGGAGATCGTCCGGCACGTCTCCTCGGCTGCCAAGAGCCTGCAGCTCTATCCGCCCTCAAGTCCCATTCCGCGGCAATCGGTCGAAGCGGCCGTCGCTGCTCTCGACACGTACTTCCAGTCCAACCAGCTGCTCAGTCTGAGAGTCGGGCGCAACGGCTTCGAGCGTGCCGGCGTTCAGCTGTCGGCGAACTCGGTCACATCCTCGGACCTGGCCGCCCTCCTGCGCGAGCATGGTATCGCCGAGCTCGACCTGCTCCCGGGATGCACCGCCGACGAACTCGCGACGTTCCTCGCCACCGTCATGCAACCGCCAGGCGAGATTCGCGCTCGAGGCGGCGTCGCGACGGTACTGGTGACCTCAGGCGTGGAATCGGTTCGTGTCACCGATGTCCACCTCACCGTGATCGAGGAGACCACGGTCGAGCCCGAAGGAGACTTGGACGAGTTCCTGCGCGCGCTGGCCACCGACCCCGATAAGCTTGCCGCATGGATGGCGGCGGCCTCTGCCGGAGACCCGGCCGCGTTCGCGGAGGGTCTCGAGGAGCTTGTTGCGTGCTGCGGGCCGGACGGCTTCGGCGAACTCGCTGCCACTCTGTCAAGGGCGTTCATGGAGCAGGCATCCGACGGGAAGGACGCCCTTCTCGGGCTCGCCATGCAACCGGGGACGGTGCAAGAGCTGACGCGCGGGATGTTCTCCCACCTCAGCGAGTCGGACATCGCCGGGGCGGTCGCCGAAGGCCTCTTCGGCAGTAACATGCTGTCGCTGTCGAATGCGCTCGTGCATCTTCCTCTCGACAATCGTCTCGGAGGCGTGCACGCCGAGGTGCAGGACCGCTTGCCGGACCTCGGGCACGGCGAGAAGGAGATCGACTTCCTGGAACACATGATCGATGTCCGCAACCGCACGGAGCCGGAACCCTCCCTCGTCGATGCGGACGAACGCTACCGGCGCGCCGCCCAGACGATGCAGCTCTCCGCCGAGGAAGTCTCTTCGGCAAGACAGAGAACTGCCGAGGAGTCCGCTACGACGGAGGCCGCCGGCGTGCGGACAATGCTTTCGCTGCTCGACCAGCAGACCGACTTCGAGCTGTACTGTCAGACGCTCGACAACCTGGCCGGGATGGTTCCGCGCTTGTTCAAGTCGGGTGATGTGGAGCTGGCGCATCGCATCGTCACGGAGATCGCCGTGCGCAAGGCCAAAGGCGATCAGCCGTGGCCCGACCTTGCCGGAAGACTCGAAGCGGCCCTTGCTGCGGCGCTCTCCGAACCGACGATGCGGGTCTTGGTCGACACGCTGGTCGAGCACCCCGCTTTGGCCGCCGAAGCCCACGAACTCCTGCGTCACGCGCCGGAGCCCGCCGTGCAGGCGCTGGTATCGCAGGCCGTCGCTCACAAGGAAGACGGAATAGCTGTCGCCGAACAGCTGCTGGGCCGACGTGTGCTCGATCATCTCGCTTCTCTCTCGGCAACGGCGCAATGGTATCAGCTGGGACCTGTCGTCCAGCGCTTGGCCAGGGAGGCCGACCCCCGATACGTTCAGGTCGTCCAGAGCGCTCTCAAGAGGGACGAGGAGCAAGCCCGGCGAGAAGCCGCCGCAGGCGTGGCTGCGAGTGGGAGTCCCGATTCCGCGCGCCTTCTGGCTGACTTGGTTCGAGACGACAGCGCCGAAGTTGCGATCGTCGCAATCCGGGCGTTGGCCAAACACCGGGTGGACGGCGGCGCCAAGCTGCTCGCCACACGACTTGCCGAGATCGACGCGGACGGCAAGGACTTCGCCACGGCACGCGAGATCATCGGCGCACTCGCGAGAATGAGCGACCCTGCTGCAGTCGACGCGCTACGGCGCTTGTCGAACCGGAAGGCCCTGATCAAGCGCGGCCACTTCGCCGAAGTCCAGGAACTCGTGCGACAGGCGCTTAACGTCCAGGCCAGCCAGGGCGGTGCGATGTGACGGGCGACGCCACAACGGTCGTGACGCTGCTGGCTGCGGGCCGCAAGGCGAACCAGCTCTACCCTGCGACACATCCGGCGTTCTCGGAGGCGATGGACGCCCTGGTCGCGGCTGTCGAGCAGGCCACGTCGACCGGGCCGTTCCAGCTCAACCTTCACCAGGGGCGTCTGTACAACGACGACGCGCCGCTGCCTCTCGACGCTCCCGGCGTCCCCGCCGTCCAGGAGGCGTTCGAGTCGCGCAGCATCGAGAGCGCTACGTTCCAGCCCGGACTCACAAGAGACGAAACCATCGGATTCGTCCAGGTCCTTGGCCTGCGGCCAAGCCCCTCTCTCGATGTGGAGAAGGAACTCGCCGACCGGGGTGTGGAACGTGTGACCATCGCCTATCTCCTTGACGAGGACAGCGACGAGAGAGAGGAACGCGAGCGCCTCCGCGAGCAAGATCGGGCGCTGTACAACAGGCTGGTCGGAGTCCTGCGTGCTCTCTCCGCCCGCGTCGCGGACCGCGGAGCGCCGGATCTGATGGGGGCTTCCGAACTCGTCGGGTCAATCATGGGCCGGCTCCTCGACGACCAGGCGGCGGTCCTCGGCCTCGCCACCATCAAGGGTCAGACCGAGACGAATCTGTTCCACTCGATAAACGTGATGATCTACTCGGTCGCGCTGGGCGCCACACTCGGACTGCCGGAGCAGGGACTCGCCTCTCTAGGCGTGTCCTCCCTGATGCACGACATCGGTAAGGCCGCGTTCGATCATTCCGATCCGGACCAGCTCGACGCGATGCGAACGGCACACCCAGCGGTCGGGGCGGACATACTCGCACGTCTTCCCGGCGACGACCAGGCGCCGATGTTGGTCGCCTACGAACACCACATGCTGGCGGACGGCTCGGGATACCCCGACCGCCCGGCGGACTACGTGACGCACCCTTACAGTCGAATGGTCGCGATAGCCGACCGATACGCCAATCTCGTGGACCCGGCGACGGGTGCTGAGCCGCTCACGCCCGACCATGCGGTGATGCAGCTGCTGCAAGAAGCGGGAAGGACGCTCGATCCAATCTTCACCAGAATGTTCGCCAAGGCCATGGGCGTGTTCCCGGTGGGCTGCATGGTGCGGCTGGACGACCAGTCAGTGGGCGTGGTCGCCCGCGCAGGAACGGACCTGCTGACCCCGATAGTGCGTGTGCTCTACGATCCCTCGGGGCTGCCGTTCGAGGACCCGAAGGACATCGATCTCGGGGTCGAGGACGTGCGCATCATCGAGGTCGTAGCGCCGGAGTGCTTGAACGTCGCCGTCTCAGAGCACATCTAGCCGCCCGCGAACGTCACGACGAGGACTGCGGATTGATCTTGTGCAGCACGAGCGCGATCAGCGCAAGACGCCTTCCGCGGTCCTGGCATGCATCCACGAACTTCGAGATGGTCTCCCTCATCTCGGGCGTTGGCTTGTAGCGGATCAGGCCCCCGGCGCACTGGAGTATGCGACCCGCGCACAGGGCGTCGATCTCCGGCTCGAGCTCTTCGACTCGCCTGCCCAGGCGTGACGCGAGTCCGCTGGCGTCGAGGACCGCGTCGGGATTGCGGTGGAAGAACACGAGGATGTCCCAGGTCAGAAGTGACCTGACGTGACGCTCGACGAACTGCATCACCGAGGGTCCTAGGACCCCCTCGAGGTCATACAATTCCATCTCCTGTGTCGACGTGGGCACCCGCACCAGCCGTCTTCCTACCGCGACTTGTGCGCTCTCATTTAACAGCATGATCGCCACAAAGGGCAGGTCAAGTTTATCGCAACGGCCATCCGTTGCCATAAGCCACGGGTCATCGGACGGAAGATGCCTCCGAACGGCAGCAGCGAGGGACGAACGGCGGTACGAGCGGTTAGGCCAGAAGCGCCCTGCTGCTCGTTGTGAGCGACTGAATTCCTTCTTGTCGGGCGAACCACTCCCACCGAGCCTGCGCCGCCGACTGACGCATTCGAGGCGACGCCTACGGCTCCACGCCTTCAAGGGTGCAGATTCTCTGCATCCGGGCAGCCAAGGAGAACAGGACTGCGGCGATGATCATGGGCGCGATGAGGACGGCGGCCATGATGAGCCACACTGCAGCCTCCCAGCCCACGACTATGCCCCAGACCACTACGCCGACTGCGCCGACACCGAGAAGGACTGCGGCCAGGGTCTCATAGAACCAGCCGACCGCCAGCGCTACGACCGCGATGCCCAAAGGCAGAAGCGCTGTGCCGACCGACTCGACAAGCGACTGGTCGCTGTAGCGGAAGTTGGCCCCGAATACAGCGGCGACCCAGAAGATGCCGCCAAGAGCCACGAAGATCCTGGCGATGAGCCGCTCAACGTTCATGCGCTCGGTGTGACAGGTTCGGGCAAGCAGTTCCATCCTGGACTCCCTTCGATCCCCACTCCGCAGACAGGCAAACGGTCCAACCGCCCACCGGGAGGCGGCTTTGGCTCGTATATACCCCCACCGGGTCCGCGATTCGCTACACACGGCTGTCAGGTCGCACGGGGAACAATCCGGATACCGGCGCGTTCGTAGACACGTGCAGTCCCGCGCGGACCGACATGGAGGAGTGTGGCTGCAATGGCACGGAGACGTGCGGCCTTCCTGGCACTGGCAACCGCAGCGGTCATCGTGACGGTCGCGGCAGGATGTTCGTCCTCGGCAGAGCGGACCGGGGACGGTGCCGGCGAAGACGTCACCGAACTGGAAGACGTGCAGGTCCGCGAGTATGAGGGAATGGACCTGTCATCCATCTCAGACTTCAGGGAGAACTCGATCAAAGGGCCTCAGCAGGTTGACGTCGCTCAGTATCGGCTGCGCGTCACCGGCCTCGTGGACGAGCCGCTCGAGCTCACCTACGACGACGTCCTCGCCGAACGCGAGCGCTTCAAGAAGGTGGTCACGCTCAACTGCGTCGAGGGATGGAGCGTCGACATACTGTGGGAAGGCGTGCTGGTGTCCGATCTTCTGAATCAAGCCGGCGTGGATACGTCAGCCAACACGGTGATATTCAAGGCGGTCGACGGGTATTCGACCTCTCTGCCACTCGACTACATACGGAACCGCCAGATCCTCATGGCTTACAAGATGAACGGGGTGGACCTGCCACCGGAAAGAGGCTATCCCTTCCAGCTGGTCGCGGAGCGCAAGTGGGGCTACAAGTGGATCAAGTGGATCGAGGAGATCGAGCTCTCCGGAGACGCGGACTACCGCGGTTACTGGGAGCAGCGCGGCTACTCGAACGACGGCGACCTCACGGGAGATTTCTTCGACTGATTGCGCGGGTGTAACGTGAGCCCCGCCCGCCGAGGAGCCGTGCGGCTCACGGCTCGACGATCGGAGCTTTCTCGCTCACGAAGTGGCACCAACCGCACGCGGCTTCGGCGTGCTTCTCAGGGACCTCCTGCTCCGGGTTCACCGGCTGGATGAAGACATGCAGGACGCCCCATGCGACCAGCAGCGCAACGAAGGCTCCCAGGGCGATTCCACCGGCCTTCCGCATCACACCCCCTGCGGCGCAGCGATCAAAACACGTACAACACGATGGCGAGAAAGTGACACACACTGCCCGCCAGGACGAACACGTGCCAAACGGCGTGGAAATACGGAATGCGCTTCATCACGTAGAACGCGGTCCCGACGGTGTACGCCAACCCGCCCGCGACGAGCAGCCACACGCCGCCGGGCTCGAGATTCGCCAGCAGCGGCCGGAGCGCGAAGACCACCAGCCAGCCCATGCCTAGGTACACGAGCACCGACACCCAGCGGGGCCGATACGCCCACGCCGCCTCCACAGCGATACCGACGAGCGCCAGCCCCCAGACGGCTGCGAACAACCACCAGCCGCCGTGGTCCCGAAGCGTCACCAGCGTGAAGGGCGTGTAGCTACCGGCGATAAGCAGATAGATTCCGGCATGATCGAGGATCTTGCACACGTGCTTGACCCGCGGCCACGGCAACGCGTGATAGAGCGTGGAGGCGCTGTACTCGAGGACGAGCGAGACCCCGTAGACGATCCCACTCGCCAACAGCCACCCGTCGCCCGACTGCGAACCGAACACGGCAAGCATTGTAAGGGCGGCGATGCTCAGGGCCACCCCCACGCCGTGAATGACACTATTCGCGATCTCCTCCCCGATGGAGTACGGACGTTGTCTGGATACCGAAGCCTCGGACGCGATGGTGTGCAAGGTGGACCTTTCACGATTGCTCGAAGGGTGTTTCGCGCATCGCATATGCTATCACGGGCGCAGGAGCACGAGGGTCCTGAACGGCGGAGACGCCGCGTCTCAGCCTGAGCACGCGTGCGGCGGCCTCGGCCTCTCGAGCGAGCGTCGTGTGCGACGTCGGCGGACACTCGGTGACGACCGACCACCCGAACGCGGAACCCGCCGACGCCACCACGAAAACGAATCCCGCCACGATCAGAATGCGCTTTCCCCAGGACACTGCTACCCGACCTCCGGTCACACGAGCTCACTACGCCTGCCGCACGGTATGCTGGACCCCGCGAGTGGAATCCAGGTGGCATCCGGATGACGCGCGCATGACGAATGGTGACGGGACGGTGGCGAAACCCGGGTATGCATCGACCGTGAATCGTCATGTCCGTGTCGGACCGAACGGTTCGCGTCCGGAAGGGAGCGGAGTTGCCTCACGCCGTTAGAAAGCGGGTCGTCATATCGGGGCTCGTGCAGGGCGTGTGGTTCCGCGCGTCCGCACGCGAGGAGGCAGCGCTCCAAGGCGTAGCCGGTTGGGTCCGCAACCTCCCCGGCGGTCAGGTCGAGGCCGTCTTCGAGGGCGAGCCCGATGCAGTCGACCGCATGGTGTCGTGGGCCAGGAGCGGACCGCCACGCGCGAGAGTGGAGCACGTGGACGTCACAGAAGAGCAGCCCGAAGGGCTCGCGGGCTTCTCCGTGAGGTGAGTTCCCTACGGCGGAGCAGCGCCATGCCCTCCTACCGCAGCCGGAGCCTCATATACGTCATCTCCACACCCCGTTGCACATGGCTGTGGTCGACGAACGGATCGCAGGGCTCGAAACCCATCGCCGCGTACATCGCCAACGCGGCACCCATGGACTCGGGAAGCGTGGTGAGCCTGACCTCCTCGTAACCGAAAGCGCGCGCTCGCTCGACCGCGGCCTCAGAGAGCGCCTTGCCCAGGCCGGTGCCTCGTGCGTGCGGGCGCACGTACAGGCGCTTCATCTCGCTTGCGCGCTCGTCGTGAGGGCGGAGCCCCACCGCTCCAAGAGGCTCTCCCGCCACACCTACCGCGAGCAGCAGCGCCCCCGCCGGCGCGGCGTAGGGGCCGGGCAGCCGGGCGATCTCTGCGGGCAGTGTCTGCGAGCACACGGCCTCCCCCAACCACTCCCCGTATTCCGCGAACAGCTCGCGGACCGCGTTGATGCCGATGGTGTCCTCGGCGGTCACCTCGCGAATCGTCCATTCTCGTGCATCGTCACGCGACACGACGCACTCCCTTCGTGTTCACGATGACCACGCCCACAAGGGAAATGGTACCGCCGACGATCGCGAGCAGCGACGGGACCTCCGCCAGCCACAGCCAGGCGATCCACGTCGCGTTGATCGGCTGGAAGTACAGGAATGTCGCGAGAACGCTTGCCGGCATCTTCGAGAGCGCCGACGACCACAGCACGTACGACACCGCCCCCGGAAAGATGCCGAGGAACACCACGGCCACGGTTGACTCGGTGCTCGCCGCGGGCATCTGCGCGACAAGGCCTGGTGCGAAAACCAGCATGGGAAGGGTGCCGAACCAGATGGCGTACGTGGTGAACTCCAGGGCCGAGTACCGCCTCAGCGGACGTTTGCCCACGATCATGTAGAGCGAGGCGGCGACCGCCGCCGCGACGACCAGCAGGGCACCCGGCTCGAAGCGCAAGCTCCCGCCCTCGCCGAACGAGATGAGCGCCACGCCGGCGAACGACACGAGCACGCCGGTCCAGCCCCAGCCGGTGAGCCGCTCCCCTAGCCAAAGCGTGGACAGAAGCGCCGTGAAGATAGGACTCGACGAGATGAGCAGCGCAGCCGCGCCGGCGGTCACCGTCTGCTCACCGAAGTTGAGCGCCACGTGATAGATCGTGATGCCGAAGAACCCCGCCAGGAAGATCATCGGCAAGTCGCGGCGGCTCGGCAGCGGCATACGGGTGAGCACCGCGTACACCAGCAGGCTCAGCGAGGCAGTCCCGAACCGAAGGAGCGCGACCTCGCCCGGCCCGTACGACTCCAGGCCCGCACGGATTCCCGCAAAGGCGGACGCCCACAACAACAGGGCGACCGCGATGGCCGCCCAGGTCTTGGGCTCTCTTCGCCACTCCGCGGAATCCGTCAAACCCGACCTCGCAACGAGCGGCACGTCGCGGGCGCGGCGCGCCGTCACCGGTAGACATTGATGACAGCGTAAGCAACCGCCAGAGCGGCCACAAGCGCCGCGTACGCGTACATCTCACCGGTATGCGGGCTCTCTACTTCGGGATTGAAGAAGACGATGATGCGACGCGCAAGGGCCACTATCGCTACGGCGAGCACGCCGGTCAGGTACTCACTCGGGTCGTTGCGAGACTCGAACGCCAGGAACGTCTGGATGAGCTCGATAGCAACGACAACGAGCAGTATGTCCGCAAGCAGATGGAGGTAGGTGTACGCTGAGATGAGCCCGACGGGAAGCGGTCCCTCCCGGGCATCGTGCTCCATACGGGCCCTTCTCGATCCCAACGTCCGCCACATCACCACCAGCGCGTTCGCAAGGCCAACCAGCACGAGGAGCGCTACGATCCCCATCAGGGCGTACATCGCCGTGGCCGTGAAGGTATGCACAGCCGATTCGATGGTCTCGTTCACGATGGTCCCCCCTGCAAGGGCAACGTCTTCCACTGGCAACATACCCCTTAGGTGCCATCGCGCCGTGCCTGGGGTGCCTGCCGCCGTGTGACAAGGCGGCTCGAACACGCGTCGATGTGCCACGACGCCCGCGGTTCGCTGGAGCGATGGTATAGTCCGACTGACCCGTTGCTGCCGCTTGGGAGGGGCTCGTTCGTATGGCGGAGGGCATCTGGCTCGAGCTGGTCACACTGGGCGCGCTCGTGTGGCTCGGATACATCGGTGCCCGCCTCGCGAGCAGGGTCAACCTCCCCTCCGTCACGGGGTTCCTGCTCGTCGGCGTCGCGGTCGGCCCCTATGGGCTCGGCCTCCTGAGCATAGACCTGTTGCACAAGATCGAGTTCGTCAACACCCTAGCCCTCGGCTTGATCGTGTTCCTGATCGGCGAGGAACTCACCGCCGACATGCTTCGGCGCCACCACTGGTCGTTCTGGCTGATATCCATCGGCACCGTGACGCTCCCGGCGGTCTTCGTGTTCTTCGCCATGCGAGCGCTCGCTCCCGACCTGCCTGAAGCGGCGTGGGTACTCGGGGCGATCGCGATGTCCGGGGCGCCGGCAACGCTCATGAGCCTGCTTGCAGAAACCCGTGCGTCGGGGAGTTCGTGCGACATGCTCCTGGGCAGCGCCGCGTTCTCCGACATCGCAACGGTCGTAGGCTACTCGGTCGTCGGCCCCCTCCTTCTACTGCAAACAGGTGACCTCGACACGTTCGCCGAAGCCGGCATGCAGGAGTTCGTCCAGATCGCAGGCGGAATCGCCCTGGGCATCGCGTTCGGGTATGTCCTCGGCTTGTTGCTTCGTCGTGCGGGCGACGCCGGAGAGTTGCTGTCCCTGGGACTCACGCACGTGCTGCTGATCGTCGCCGTGGCTCACTTGCTGGGTGTATCGACACTGCTCGCCCCGCTCACCATGGGCATCACCGTCGCGGTCATGGAAGAACGCCGAGGAGACCGCAGCCGCTGCTTCAACGCGATGCGTACCGTGGAATACCCCGTATACATAATCTTCTTCACCCTGGCCGGCGCGGAACTCGACTTCACAGTCGTTCTCTCCGGCGGTCTGATCATGATCGCGTACATAGCGGCACGCACCGCGGGGAAATTCGTGGCGGGATTCGCAGGATCTTTGGCTTCCGGACTCACGGCGGCGAACGCCACGTGGTTCGGGCTCGGGTCCCTGCCTCAAGCCGGCGTAGCGGTCGGTCTTGCACTTTCCGCGTCGACGGACTACCCCGAGGCAGGACCGACCATCACAGCCGTGGTGCTGGCGTCCATCGTGTTCTTCGAGGCGGTGGGTCCGCTCGCGGCGAAGCGAGCTCTCACTGAACTCGCCTGTGCCGACGGAACGTGCGATCTCGCCGAAGAAGCCCCTGCGTGCCGCCCGCGCACCGTGCTCATTCCCGTGAGCCATCATTGGAGCGCGGAGAAGCTGCTGCACGTACTCGAAGCCACCGACGACGAGTCGGACTGTCCGTCGGAGTACGTGCTTGCACACGTCGTCCTTCCCGCGCGAGGCTACACACAGGCGGAGGCCCTGAGCCGCGGACGACAGGCGCTCGACGAACTCGCCGGCGTCGCACGTGACGCGGGGCGCTCAGTTGACACGCGCCTCGTGAGCGCCCGGGGCGTCGACACCGCGATCTCGGACCTCGCCGACAACCTCGAGGCCGACTTGGTCGTGCTCGGCACCCCTGGCCCCGGCTCGCGCGGCCTCGTGAACGCGTTCGTCCGAAGCCCCCTGCACCGGATCGTAGACCGCCTCAGCACCCCGGTGTTCATCGTTCCCGAAGGCTGGCAGCCGCGCGAGACAGCAGCGCACATCTCCTCCACGCTGGCCTCCGAGACCGAGCCGGCCCCTCTCGGCGTCGGCGAAGGCGCAGAAGTGCCCATGCCGGGGTCAGACGCCGGTCCCAACATCGCGGAGATCGAGGAGGGCGAAGACACCGAGTCCCAAGAGCACGGCGACACCGACGACTCGGTCGCCGGCAAGGATCACTCCGGCACGTAGCGAGCGACGTACGCCGTCTCGCGGGCAGGTAACCACGACCCCGGCATGCCGGCGCAACGGGCTCCCAGCTCGAAATGCAGCATCGCGATGCCGCAGTCCAGTCGCTTGGGTATCCCGTACCGCATCTCCCGACCCTCGAAGGAGATCAACACCTCGCTCCCCTGCCGGCTGAATCTCCACGGCTGACGATTCACGGCGCTTGGCGCAATGCGGGCCAACTCCACGGCCGCTCGCATCCACTCAGGCCACTCGTGAACACCCGGCGCGATCTCGTCGGCGGTCTTCCGCGTCCGTCGGGACCGCCGTTTGAGCGCTTCGATCGACCTCTCGTAGGCACTGGGAGCCCGTGCCGGATATCCGAGGGGCGAGACAGCATACACCTTCTCGTCCTGGGCCAGGTCGAGCAGGTTCGCCGTTGCCTCCGGCTTGAACAGTCCGCCGACCCAGCAGCTGCCCAGGCCAAGGCTCGTCGCTTTGAGAATCGCGGCTTCACCCGTGTATCCGACGGACTCCTGGGCGTTCTCGCAGCCAGAATCGCCGACCATAGCGAGGGCGCTCGGGGCACCGGTCACGCGTCCATACGAACCGACGATGCCTCTATAGATAGCCGAGGAGGCATCGCGCATCACGAGAACGCGCGCCGACGGCGAAGGCCGGAACTCAGCGCAGAAGCGCTCCAGATCCGCGAGCGGCTCGTGGGCGATGGGCGACCCGTCGTAGGCGCGCCTGGAATGCCGCTGGAGCGCTGCGTGCGCGAATTCCTCGGCGGGCAGGTCTGGCGAAGCGAGCGGCTCCACGACCACCTCCAGTGTAGCGAGAGCGCGGGTCACATTCTGTCACACACTGCCGACGAGAACAGACGCGTCCCAGAAGTGGGAGGAGATCGGGAAGAAGAGGCCGGCGGAGTCCGCCGGCCTCGTCGCAGCCTGGTGGACGAGATGGGATTCGAACCCACAACCCCCGGCTTGCAAAGCCGATGCGCTCCCGTTGCGCCACTCGCCCGAGCCGGTCCGGCAGTTCGCCGGCGGCGGTCACACACTATAGCACGCGTTACGCGCACGGCGCAGTGGACTCAAACGTAACCCGCCGGAAACAGAATCTCGATTCCGCCGCAACAAACGGCTGGTTCCATGACGACGCCCGGGGACGCCGGGTCTGTCGTCGGTCACGCACCCGTTCGCGTGCGTGAGGAGGAGGTGCACTCGGGATGAGAATCGGAAAGGGATCTGCGAAGGGCGCGAAGGAGGTGCGGTCTATGCGCTTGCGCGCACTTGGCGTTTTCGGCCTCGTCACGCTGATGCTGGTGGCGCTCCCCTCCGCGGCTTTCGCTGCCGATCCCAACGGCGCCGTAACCCTCGAGGCAGAACCGGCCGTGGCGCTCGATTTCGTGTGGATGCTGGTCGCGGCGTTTCTCGTCTACTTCATGCAGGCGGGATTCGCGATGGTCGAAGCGGGGTTCTGTCGCGCCAAGAACGCGACGAACCTCATGATGAAGAACCTGCTCGACTTCGTGATGGGATCTCTCGCGTACTTCATAGTCGGCTTCGCGCTGATGTACGGGGCCGATGCGGCGGGGATCATCGGCACGAACGGGTGGTTCATGGGCGGCAACTACGACGTCACGGTGTATCGCGACTTCATGTTCCAGGTCGTGTTTGCCGCCACCGCGGCCACCATCGTGTCCGGCGCGGTTGCCGAGCGCCTGAAATTCTCCGCGTATCTCGTGTACTCGATCGTCCTCTCCGCAGTCATCTACCCTGTTTACGGTCACTGGGTATGGGGCGGCGGCTGGCTCGCGCAGCTTGCGACACCGTTCCACGATTTCGCCGGGTCCGGCGTGGTCCACGCCCTGGGCGGCTTCGTGGGACTCGCAGGCGCCCTGGTGCTCGGACCACGTTTCGGCAAGTACGGCAAAGACGGCAAGCCGAGGGCTATCCCCGGCCACAGCATCCCCCTCGCCGCACTCGGAGTGTTCATCCTTTGGTTCGGATGGTTCGGTTTCAACGCGGGCTCGTCACTGTCCGGCAACGACTTGCGCATCGCAGTGATAGCCGTCAACACGAACATGGCTGCGGCCGCTGGTTCGGCCGTGGCGCTACTCATAACGAAACTGAAGACAGGCAAGTTCGACATCGGAATGGCCCTGAACGGCGCACTCGCGGGTTTGGTGGCCATAACCGCGCCGTGCGCGGTAGTGAGCGGAGGGTCTGCGATCATCATCGGAGCGATTGCGGGCGCGATCGTCGTGGCGTCCATCTACACGGTGGAGAACCTGGGCGTAGATGACCCGGTCGGCGCGTTCTCCGTGCACGGCATGAACGGCATCTGGGGCCTGCTCGCGGTCGGCTTGTTTGCGGACGGCACGTACGGTGACGTCACTGGACTGCTCTTCGGCGGCGGCACCGCCCAGTTCGTCTCGCAGGCCATCGGAGCAGGCGTCGTAGCAGTGTGGGCGTTCCTCCTCGGCTTTGCCCTGTTCAAAGGGATGGATCTCGTCATGGGCGTCCGAGTGAGTCCCGAAGAGGAGCTCCGCGGGCTCGACGTAGACGAACACGGTAGTCCGGCATATCCGAACTTCCTGGTCGTGGAAGAATCCTAGACGGCCCTCAAGGAGGTGTAGACGGTGAAGAAGATAGAAGCAGTCATCCGGCCCGAGAAGCTCGAGAGCGTCCGAATCGCGCTGGAAGAGGCAGGATATCCCGGACTCATGCTCACGCGTATCGAAGGTCACGGCAAACAGAAGGGCATGCTTCAGCAGTTCCGCGGCAGGCAGTACAAGGTGGAGCTGCTCCCGAAATACAAGGTCGAGGTCGTCTGTCTGGACGCGGAGTGCGCAGCGCTGGTCGCCGCTATCGTCGAGTCGGCTCGCACGGGCGACGTGGGTGACGGCAAGATCTTCGTGAGCGACATCGAAGACGTCACGCGCATCAGGACGGGCGAGAGCGGGGAGAGTGCGGTCTGACGGAACTCGGGAGACGGCCGTCCGAGGAACAGTCGACCGGAACGAGAGAAACCCCCGCTGCGGCGGGGGTTTCTTTGTGATCGTCGTCCGTGTCGCTCTCGGAGTACCGGGATGGCCTTCGCACCGCCCGAGGTTCCCCTCCAAAGGGATATCCTTGAGGGCTCTTGCCCGAGTGAGCGGTCCCTCTCGGGCGCACCCTCACAGATCCAGGGGCTTATGCCCGACTCTCCGACGGCCTTTGACTGTTCCCTTGAACACTGGTCTCTGCGCTACTCGCAGCGCAGCCGAACGAACCGACAAGTACACTCTCCCTACATACCGACTCTTAACGGCTGCCGCTCGGAGGCCTTCATCTGCCATCCCGGCCGAGTCTTCCGATGTCAACGTCCGGGTGCTTCCACTAGGAATATACCCCGGCCTCTTCGCGCCGTACACGCGCCTGCGCCGGACTACTCCAGGGAATCGAGCCGCTCCCTGAGCGCGCTCTCCTCCACGGCGCCTACGACCTGACCCGCTGTGCTCCCGTCGGTGTTCACGAACACGAACGTCGGCACGTATTGCGCTCCGAACTGTTGCATGAGAGCGCTGCCGCTCGGGTCCTTCTCCACGTTCACGAGTCGGAACTCGACGGTGTCTTTGTACTCGTCCTCGAGCCTGTCCACGACAGGCGCCATCTCCTGGCAGGAGGGTCACCAGTCGGTGAAGAACTCGTACATCACCGGCATGCCGGCCGTTTCAACGGACTCAGGCGCGGCGGCGACAGCCGTTCCCTGTTCAACCTCGCCCGTCCACGCCACCATCCCTTCGCTCATGTGATAGATGGTGGAGAACCCCGCGGCCGTGAGATACTCGACGGCGCTCGCGGAGCGGTCGCCGACTGCGCAGTAGACGGCGATAGGCTGCGACCGGTCCCATGACTCGACCACGCTTTCCAGCGTGTTGATGGGCACGTTCTCAGCGCCCGGGATGTGAGAGGTCGCATACTCCCCCGCTGTGCGGACATCGATGACACGAACACCCTGTCCGAGGAGGTCCTGCAGCTCAGCGGCGTCTACCTCCTTGACGCCGCCGGCGGGTCTCATGACCAAGAACGCTATCGCCACCACAACGAGCGCCCCAAGCGCCCAGATGATCATCTTGGAGTTCTTCATGCCGCCTCTCTCGATTCCGGATTCACGCAATATACCCCTTGGGGTATCACTGCTGCAACTTCCACGCCACGTAGCTCACGCCCCGTGCGCGTCGGGGATAATAGCCAGTAGCCCTGCGCTCCACCAGAGCAACTATGGGGCCGGGGGACACGGACGCGGCGATCGAGGATTGGGCGGGGCCTAGTGATTTCTGGGAGCGGCGGACGCAGCAGGGAGTCCACGGGACAACATCCGTACCGGGACGAACTACTGAGCGCTGAGCGGCTCGCGGAACGGGCTCGTGAGCTCGCGCGCGGACAACTTGTAGATACGTCGCCGCCCAAGGGCACTCCGCTCCTCGCCATCGTCGAGCAAGCGGCCGCCGAACTCGACCGCCACAACACCACCCTCGCCTCCGTGGCGCGGACGCAACGGGCGCTTCCTCCCGCAGCCGAGTGGCTGCTTGACAACTACTACCTGATAGAAGAGCAGGTCCGAGCCGTACGAGAGGACCTTCCTCCCGGATACGGCGAGGAACTGCCCTGGCTGACGCAAGGTGATCTCAAGGATCTCCCGCGCGTCTACGAGATCGCCGTGACGCTCGTGGCGCACACGGACGCCAGAATCGACCAGGAGTACCTGCTTCGTTTCCTGGACGGGTTCCAGTCCCTTCGCCCCCTCACGATCGGTGAGGTCTGGGCCGTCCCGATCATGCTGCGGGTCGCGCTCGTCGAGAATCTCCGTCGCCTGGCCCTCCGCACCGTCACGACGCTGAAGGCCGGTCTGGCGGCCGACGAGTGGGCCGACCGTCTCTTGCTGGCCGCGCAGGAATCCCTGGAAAGCCTGCGGCCGCTCATAGACCGGCTCGAAACTGAACACGCCGTTCCGGAGCCCGCGTTCGTTGGGCGCCTTTCACAACGCCTGCAGGGGCAGGACACAAGGGCCGACGCCATCAACGCATGGCTGGAGCGCAAACTCGACGCGGCCGGTCTCTCGCTCGACGACATCTCACAGGAGCTGCAGCAGGAGCAGGCGGCCGACCAGGTCTCCATAGCCAACACCATCACCGCGGTTCGGTTCCTGGACGCATACGACTGGAGGGGTTTCTTCGAAGCCGTCAGTCTGGTCGAGCAGATTCTTCGGCAGGACCCTGTAGGCGTGTACGGCCGAATGGACTTCCAGAGCCGCGACCGGTACCGGCACGCGCTCGAGATGCTGGCGCGGGGGTGCGCGTTCAGCGAGATCGAGGTGGCTGAAGCCACTGTGAGTTTGGCGATGGAGGGACTGTCCGAGGACCCCACCGACACCGTGACGGCCCACGTGGGCCACTATCTCATCAGCGACGGCCGTTACCTTCTCGAACGAAGTCTGGACTACCGTCCGCGCCCCAGGGAACGGCTGTACCGAGGGTTGCTGCGACGGCGTGGGCTCCTGTACTGGGGTGTCCTCAATGCCGGCACGATCGCGCTGCTCCTACTGGTGGTGCTGTATGCGAGGAACTCCGGAGCGTCCGGATGGCAGATCGTGCTGCTGGGAGCGCTCGCTCTCCTGCCGTTGAGCGACGCCGCGGTCGCGGTCACCAACCGGCTCGCCGCCTGGGCGTTCCCCGCTCGTAGCCTCCCCAAGCTCGACGTGCGTGATCCGATTTCCGAGGTTCACCGGACCCTCGTGGTGGTCCCTTCGCTGTTGACCTCGGCAGCGGCAGTGAGCGCCGTGCTCGACAACCTCGAGGTCACCTATCTCGCCAACCGGGATGCCAACATAGCGTACGGCCTCCTTGGAGATCTCAGGGCGGCGGACCAGCCGCACATGCCCGCCGATCACGCGATCCTCGATGCCGCCCGAAGAGGGATCCGCCAGCTCAACGCGCGCTACCTCGCCGAACACGGATGGGAGCCGTTCCACCTGTTCGTTCGCGGACGGCGTTACGTCGAGGCCGAGGACGCGTGGATGGGCTGGGAGCGCAAGCGCGGGTCGCTAGCCGAACTCTGCGCGCTGCTCAGGGGGTCTGCGGAAACCAGCATCGAGATACGCATGGGCGACGAGGCGTTCCTGCTCGGGGTGGCTTTCGTCCTCACTCTCGACACCGACACCGTTCTGCCGCGTGACGGCGCGCGCAAGTTGATCTCCACCATCGCCCACCCACTTAACCGCGCCCGATATCGTCCCGGCGATCCGCGAGTGCATCACGGATACGGGCTCGTGCAGCCGCGAGTGAGTATGTCCCTGCCTTCGGCCGCGAAGTCCTACTTCGCGCGTCTCCATTCGGGAATCACGGGTATCGATCCATACGCCGGTGCGGTGTCGGACACATATCAGGACGTCTTCGGCGAAGGCAGCTTCACAGGCAAGGGCATCTTCGAGGTGGATGTGTTCAACGCCGTTCTCGGGAATGCGATCCCCGAGAATCAGCTCCTCTCCCACGACCTCGTCGAAGGCTGCTACCTTCGGACCGCGCTCGCCTCCGACATAGAGGTGCTCGACGACTATCCGGCCAGCTACTTGTCGCACACGGCACGACTGCACCGATGGGTCCGCGGGGACTGGCAGACTCTGCCGTGGCTGCTCCCCTACGTGCCGAGAGCGGATGGCACGACGGGACCCAATCCTCTATCGACGCTGCACCGCTGGAAGATCGTCGACAACCTGAGGCGAAGCCTCGTGGCACCCGCGCTGCTGCTGCTGACCGCGGTCGGCTGGCTGGTACTGCCGGGACCTGCGTGGTGGTGGCCGCTGCTGGTAGCGTTGCTGGTGCTTTTCCCGGCCTACTTCAGTCTGGCCGACTCGCTACTGTTCAGGCCGCGCATGGTGTCGTTCTCGAAGCACGCCGGTACCGTCTGGGAGGACTTCAGGCGCGACACCGCCCGGGTCATGCTCAACATGGTGCTCCTGCCGCACCAGGCGTGGCTCATGACCGACGCCATCGTGCGCGCACTCTGGCGAATGACGGTCTCGCACCGCGGGCTGCTCGAATGGGAGACGGCCGCCGATGTCGAGAAGCGGGCTGGCGACGACCTTGCCGGTTTCGCGCGACGAATACTGCCGGCCTCGTTCGCCGGGATACTCGTGCTGCTTCCCGGCGCGTTGCTCGGCCCCGGCCGGCTAGCGGTCTTCGGCATACTTGCGGCAACAGCGCTCGCGGCCCCGGTCATCGCTTGGCGCGTCTCCATGCCGACGAAGGAAGTCGTCGAGGAACTCGACGCGCGGCAGCGGGCCCTGCTTCGGCGGCTCGCCCGGAGGACGTGGCGCTTCTTCGAGACGTTCGTCACGGCCGACACGCACTGGCTCGCACCTGACAACTTCCAGCAGATCCCCGAAGGACGGGTCGCGTACAGGACGTCGCCGACGAACATAGGACTCCAGCTGCTGTCCACCCTGGCCGCCTACGATCTGGGCTACCTCACCATCCAAGGGCTTACGACGAGCGTCTCAGACACCTTGAACACCATGGCGGGCCTCGAGCGTTTCCGAGGGCACTTCTACAACTGGTATGACATCCAGACCCTGTCGCCGTTGCCCCCGAATTATGTGTCCACTGTGGACTCGGGCAACCTGGCGGGTCACCTTCTCGTGCTGCGGGTGGGTCTCCTCGAGGCCTCCGAACGACCCTTGCTGGGTGAAGAGATCCTGGCCGGGCTCGCGGACACAGCGATACTGGCAGTGGAAGACATGTTCGAGGAGCACGCCGGACTCGCCCCCGAGGAAGCGGTGCGGGCGCTCCGCGATGCGCTCAACGAGTTCGCGCGGGTGGCACGCACCACGGAGTCGCCCGAAGACCTCGGAGAGTGGCACCACGTGCTGTCGCGCCTGTCGGCGCTGGCCGACTCCGCCCTGGCGGCGGCCGCGTCTCTCGAGGAGACATCGGTGCCCATCGTGATGACAAGCGTGCCACATCCCGCCACACCCGTCGCACGTGTGCGTGACGCCGTGACGGCGGTTGGAGACGCTGTCCACGAGGCCTCCGCCCTTCTCGAGATCCTCGCGCCGTGGGCGCCGCTCGTGACTGACGTGCCCGCGCCGATCCTCGAGGACGAGCGGGCCGAGGACCTCGCGCCGTTGCTCTCACTCGTGCCGAGCGCCGTCGGCCTTGCCGAGGGACTCGCGGAAGCTCGCGCGGCACTCGTCAGTCTGGAGGGGCACCCTCCGGGCCAAGGCGAGGACGCGAAGCGATCCCGCCATTGGGCCGCTGCGGTGCGCGAGGGCCTCGACACGGGCCGCCCGGCTGCCGAAGAGCTGGTGGCAAGGCTGCGTCTCGATGCCGACATCGCTCGGGAAATGTGGGAGCACACCGACTTCCGCATGCTCTTCGACGCACAGCGCAATTTGTTCTCCATCGGCTACAACACGGCGGAGGGCAAGCTCGACCCCTCCTTCTACGACATGCTCGCCTCGGAGTGCCGGCTGGCGAGCTTCCTCTCCATCGCTAAGGGCGACGTGCCGCAGGAACACTGGTTCCGTCTGGGCAGGGTGCTGACGGCCGCCGGGGGCGGGCGGGTGCTCCTCTCGTGGAGCGCCTCGATGTTCGAGTACCTCATGCCGCTGCTCGTGATGCGTTCCTGGCCGAACACCCTGCTGCACGAGACCTACGAGAGCGTGGTGCGACGCCAGGTCGAATACGGGAGCGAGAGGGGCGTACCCTGGGGCGTCTCGGAGTCTGCGTTCAACGCCAAGGACGCATCTTTGACTTTTCAGTACCAAGCGTTCGGCATCCCCGGACTTGGACTCAAGCGCGGACTGTCCGAAGATGTCGTGATCGCGCCGTACGCCACAATGCTCGCGCTCCCCATCGCCCCTCACGCAGTGATGAAGAACCTCGCAAGGCTCGATGAAGAGGGCGCGCGCGGACGCTACGGCTTCTTCGAGGCACTCGACTACACCCCCGGGCGCATTCCCGCCGGGCAGCTCAAAGCGGTGGTCTCGGCATTCTTCGCCCACCACCAGGGAATGAGTGTCGTTGCGCTGTCAAACCAGCTATCGGGGCGTCGTATGTCGGAGCGCTTTCACGCTGACCCCATGGTCGCTTCGGCCGACCTGCTCCTGCAAGAACGCGTGCCGCGGGCTGTCGAGTTGTCTCATCCACACGTGACGGAGGTCGAGCACGTCAAGTCCGTGCGCGAGCTTCCGCCCCCGGTCACACGCGCCTACCCCCTCGCCGACACCCCGGTTCCCGCAACGCATTTCCTTTCGAACGGCTCCTACTCCGTCATGGTCACCAACGGAGGCGGCGGCTACAGCAGGTGGCAAGGGCTGAGCGTGTCACGCTACCGCGAGGACGTCACACGCGACTGCTGGGGTCAGTTCATCTACCTGCGCGACGCCGACACCGGTGTCGTTTGGTCCGCCACCGCGAACCCGTGCCCGTCCGAGCCCGACGATTACCACGTCACGTTCTCGGCCGACAAGGCCGAGTTCCGCCGACGGGACGGGGACTTGGAGACGCATACCGAGGTGGCCGTGTCTCCGGAGGACGACGTCGAGATCCGCAGAGTCACTGTGATCAACCGCGGCCGCGAGGTGCGCCGCATCGAGGCCACCAGCTACTTCGAGGTCGCGCTCACGGAACAGGCCGCCGACCAGGCGCACAAGTCCTTCTCCAACCTGTTCGTGGAGACCTCCTCGGTCCCTGAGTTGAACAGCGTGCTGTTCACGAGACGTCCCAGGTCGGCCGAAGAGGAGCGGGTGTGGGGGTTCCACGTTCTCGCGTGCGAGGCAAGCGAGACGTGCGAGTGGACCTGCGAGACGAACCGCGCCAGATTCCTCGGCAGGCTGCGTGGAGTGGCGAACCCGGCGGCTGTCGAGCAGGGCGGCCCCCTTTCGGGCACGACCGGCCCCGTGCTGGATCCCGCGTGCTCCGCTCGTCGTGGTGCGCGCGTGCAGCCGGGCGAGAGTGCCCGGTTCGTGTTCGCGACCGGCGTCGCTCGCGAGCGAGACGCGGCCGAGCGTCTTTGCGAGAAGTACCACGATGTGCGCAGCGCTCAACGGGCGATCGACCTGTCGTGGACGGCGGCACAGATCGAGCTGCGCGACCTCGGCATCACGCCTGCCCAGGCCGTGACGTTGCAGCGGCTGGCCTCGCGCCTCTTGCTCACCGACCCCTATCAGCGGCTCAAGGTCACGACTCCCGTCGAGAACGGCTTGCCTATCTCCGGACTGTGGTCCATCGGCATCTCGGGGGACTACCCGATCCTGCTCGTTCGCGTCGAGGAGCTCGAGCACACGCCGCTCGTCCGACAGGCGCTGCTCGCACACCAGTACTGGCGTCACAAGGGTCTGGTGGCGGACTTGGTGATCCTCAACACACGACCAACGGGCTACTCTGACTCGCTCGACGACCGACTGCGTTTGCTCGTGCGCACGGGACACGCTCTGCAACTCGTGGACAAGCCCGGAGGCGTGTTCCTGCGCCGCACCGACCAGATGCACCCCGACGTCCTGAACCTTCTGTTGTCGGTGGCCCGCGCAACACTCGAGGGTGACGCGGGGTCGATCGAGCTGCAGCTCAACAGGCGAGCAGACCGGCCCGAGGACCCGGATCCGCTGGTACCCGGGCGCGACAGGGAGCCCTACGAGCTTGTCCCGCTCGAGCGTCCCGACCTCCTCTACGACAACGGCTACGGCGGATTCGCTATGCGGGACACCGAGTACGTCATCATCCTCGAGAACGAGGACACGACTCCCGCCCCCTGGGTCAATGTCATCGCGACCCCGGAGTTCGGAACGATGGTGTCGGAGGCGGGCATCGGCTGCACGTGGGCGAAGAACAGCCACGAGAACCGCATCACCACATGGAACAACGACCCCGTCGCGGACGGGTCCGGCGAAGTGCTCTACCTGCGCGACGAGGAGACCGGGGAGTTCTGGAGCCCGACTCCGCTGCCCGTCCGCGAACAGGAGCCCTACGTGATTCGGCATGGCAGGGGGTATTCTCGCTTCGAGCACACATCGCACGGCGTAGAGCAGACGTTGGACCTGTTCGTCGCGGCTGCGGACCCCGTTCGCATCGCGCGGCTCCGCTTGCGTAACATCACAGACCGGCCCCGGACGATAAGCGTGACCCAGTTCGTCGAGTGGGTACTGGGCAGCTCACGCAGCAAGGCGCAGCATCAGGTCGTGACCTGGTTCGATGCCGAGACCGACACACTCACCGCCCACAACCACTACAACATGGACTTCCCCGGCCGCTCGGCATTCCTCGCGTGCGATCGCGACCTGCACTCCTACACGGGGAGCCGCACGGAGTTCGTGGGCCGCAACCGCAGGCCGGCGGACCCGATCGCCATGCAGCGCAAAGGGCTCGGAGCCCGCACGGGCCGCTATCACGACAACTGTGGCGCGCTGATGACGTTGATCGAGTTGCAGCCCGGTGCCGAGGAGACCGTGGCCTTCCTCCTGGGGCAGACCGACACCCTCGAGCAGACGCGCGAGGTGGTGGCGACTTATCGCGATCCGGACGCGGTCGACGACGCGCTCGCCCAGGCGCGACGGCAGTGGGACGCTATCCTCGGCGCGGTACAGGTGCGCTCACCGAACCCCGCGCTCGACATCATGGTCAACGGACAGGCGCTTTACCAGGCCGTTTCCTGTCGCCTGTGGGGAAGGACCGCGACGTATCAGTCGAGCGGCGCCTTCGGGTTCCGCGACCAGCTCCAGGACGTGTGGTGCATGCTGTTCACGCGGCCCGATCTCGTGAGGTCGCAGATCGTCGAGGCTTCGAGGCATCAGTTCCCTGCGGGCGACGTGCTGCACTGGTGGCAGCCCCACTCGGGCCGCGGCGTTCGCACGAGGATCACCGACGACAGGCACTGGCTCCCGCTGGTCACGGCTGAATACGTCGCCGCGACCGGGGACGACTCGGTGCTCGAGGTGGTCACCGCGTTCATCGAGGGGCCCGACCTGGAGCCCGACATGGAACACAACTACTTGCAGCCGGCGGTGTCGGAGGAAGCGGCGACGGTGTACGAGCACTGTGTCCGCGCCCTCGAATCGGGACGCGGCACCGGTCCGCACGGTCTTCCGCTCATCGGGGGCGGCGATTGGAACGACGGCATGAATCGAGTCGGCCTCGGAGGCCGAGGAGAGAGCGTGTGGCTGGGTTGGTTCCTCAACGTCGTCCTCACTCGCTTCGCCCCCATCTGCGAGTTGATGGGTGAGCCCGACCGCGCCCGTGACTACCGCGCGTGGGCGCGCGAGCTCGTGGACGCGATCGAAGAGTCCGGATGGGACGGCTCCTGGTATCGGCGGGCGTACTTCGATGACGGCACGCCCCTCGGCACACACGAGGCGCAGGAGTGCCGGATCGACGCCGTCGCGCAGGCGTGGGCCACGATATGCGGGCAGGGCGATGCCAGGCGCGCCGTCGGTGCACTGAATGCCGTAGAAGACCTGCTGGTGAGCAGGGAAGACGGCTTGATCCGGTTGCTTACGCCACCGTTCGACAAGATCGAGCACGATCCCGGATACATCAAAGGCTACGTGCCCGGTGTGCGCGAGAACGGCGGACAGTACACGCATGCGGCCATCTGGGTCGTGCTCGCATACCTGTTGCAGGGTGACGGCGACGAGGCCCTCAGCCTCTACGACCTCATCAACCCCGTGAACCACGCCAAGGCCCGGCCCGAGGCGGACCGCTACGTCGTGGAGCCGTACGTTGTGGCCGCCGACGTCTACTCCACGGAACCCCACGTCGGACGCGGGGGCTGGACCTGGTATACCGGGTCGGCGGGATGGTTCTACCGCGTCGCCGTGCAGCACGTCTTCGGACTTCAGCTCCATGCCGAAGACGGCATGCGCTACTTCACGGTCGACCCCTGCATCCCCAAGTCATGGAGCGGGTTCGAACTCACCTATCGGGTCGGCCGGTCGTCGTACCACATCAGCGTCGAGAACCCCCGCGGGGTCAATCGCGGCGTCGCGCGTGTGAGTCTGGACGGAGCACCGGTGGAGGACCTGCGTGTGCGGCTCGTCGACGACGGTGACGACCATCACGTCACGGTCGTCCTTCTGGGGGGCTGACCGGGTCGCGGCTCAGTCGTCACTCCAGCGGGACCGTGGCGGCGTCTCCCCGGTCTTGAGCCGCCTGCGGCTACTTAGCGAATGGGGGCAGCTCGTCGCTCTCGGCGAGCGCTTCCTCGTACAGCGCGTTGAGGTTCGTGGGAATCGGTTTGTCACGCAGGAGCCGAGCGAACCAGACGAGGTTCTCCACCATGTAGCGGACGGTCTTGTTCGTATACAGGTGGCGGTTCCCGCCCGCCTCGATGTAGCTCGGTCCCGGCCCGGCCGGTCCGACCCAGTACGTGTCCACGTTCGGCGGCACAGTGCATCCCAGGTGGGTGAGGTTGAAGAGCGTGTGCGCGGCGCAGTTGTGCGCCCCGTCCTCGTTACCGGTCACCACCACGCCGGCGACCTTGCCGTACAGAGGGAACTGGCCGGTCTTCGGGTCTGCGTCCGCGTACGTGGAGTCGAGCCGCTCGATCACCATCTGGCAGACGGACGAACGCACGCCGAACCAGATCGGGGTCCCGATCACGAGTATGTCGGCGGACTTGATGCGGCGGGCGATCTCCGGCCATTCGTCGCCGCCCCCCTCGTCGGCGGAGATCCCGAATCTCACGTCGTGGTCCGCCACACGGATGGTCTCCATGTGGATGCCGTGCATCGCGAACAGGCGGGCGGCTTTGTCCAGCAACGCCTGCGTGTTCGACGTCTTGGGTGAGCGCTTGAGAGTGCAGTTCAGGGCCAGCGCGGTGATTTCCATGAGCCCTCCTCGGCAGGTCCGCTGTCCCAAGGTATGTTCCCGTCTGTCGGGAGCAACTCGGATCGCCGCGCGCATGTCGCTCCTGCGCTCAGTCGGCGCCCATCCACCGTGGGTGGAAGAACCTCATCATGAACCGGTCGCCGAGCAGGCGCCGCGCGGTCAGGATGGGTCGTGCGTATGCAGCTATCGGATACCTCAGTCTGTCGGAGCCGTCATTGACGGCACGCCAGACCTCGTCGGCCGCCTTGTCGGGCGGCGTGCGGTTTGAGATGCCCCTCTCGAACCGCTCCATGGCGCGCATGTACTGCGCGTAGGGTTCCGGCTTGTCCTCAGCGTTCTCGCCGAGGACCTTGCCCCAGATGGCGGTCTCCACGAACCCGGGCTCCACTACTTTGACCCGGATCCCGAAGGGCCTGAGTTCGTGCCACATGCCTTCGCTGAACCCCTCCAGAGCGTGCTTGGTTGCGTTGTAGCCCGCGAAGAAGGGGAAAGTCATCCGGCCGCCTAGCGAGGTCACGTTCACAATGAGGCCGCTGCCCCGCTCGCGCATGGCGGGAACGAATCCGTAGGCCAAGCCTACCTGTTCGAAGACGTTCACCCTGAAGAGCCGATACATCTGCTCGGGGTCCACGGCTTCGACAGGACCGAATTGCAGCATGCCCGCGTTGTTGATGAGGACATCGGGGCATCCGTACCTTTCGAGCACCTTGGAGGCGAGTCCCCGGCCGCACCCATCGCAGTCGAGGTCGAACGCCTCGAGGGAGACGTCCCCCGGCCACGACACGTCGCGTTCCCGCTCGACGTCCCTCACCGTGCCGATGACCCGCCAACCTTCACGCGCGAACCGTTCGGCCGCGGACTTGCCGATGCCACTCGACACTCCGGTGATCAAGACGGTGGACATGAGCGACCTCCTTGGCGCGGGCGGCATCGTGCCCAGGGATGGGAATCACTATCTAGAGATGTACGTTCCCTCCGTCGACGAGGAGCCGCGTATGAGGATCGCCGTCATAGGGTCGGGCATCGCGGGAGTCGGGTCCGCTTGGTTGCTCTCGGGCGAGCATGAAGTCGACGTGTACGAGGCGGCGGACTACCTTGGGGGGCACACGTGCACGCTCGATCTCACCGTGGAGGGGGTGACGTTCCCCGCCGACACCGGATTCATGGTCTTCAACCGTAGGACCTATCCGAACCTCGTCCGGTTCTTCGAGCGGCTCGATGTCGAGTGGACAGAGTCGGACATGTCGTTCTCGGTGCAGGTCCCCGCGCACGGAATCGAATGGTCGGGAACGAGCCTGGACAGCGTGTTCGCCCAGCGCAAGAACATCACCAACCCCAAGTTCCTCCGAATGCTCGCCGACATCGTACGCTTCTCCAAGAGCGCCGACCGGCTGCTCGCGGACCCGTCGATCGACGATCTCACCCTCGGCGAACTCCTCGCTCGCGAAGGTTACGGCGCCGGGTTCACCGACTGGTACCTTATCCTGATGGGCGACGCTATCTGGTCGACTCCGCCCGGCGAGATGCTCGACTACCCGGCCGGCACGTTCCTGCGCTTCTGCGACAACCACGGCTTGCTGCACATCACGGGCAAGCCGAAGTGGCGCTCCGTGAAGGGCGGCGCGCGGACCTACGTGGAGCGTGCATCGCGCACATTCTCCGGAGAGGTGCATGTGAGTGAACCCGTGGAGCGCGTGCAAAGGACAGGGACGGGCGTCAGGGTGAGCACTCCTGGGCGGAGCGAGGTCTACGACCACGTGGTGCTCGCCACACACCCCCCGCAGACGCTCGGCATGCTCGCCGACCCGACGGCCCAGGAGCGGGAACTCCTTGGCGCCTTCACGTTCTGGGACAACGAGGTCGTCGTGCACACCGACGCGTCCTTCATGCCGAAGAACTCCCGCGCGTGGGCCGCATGGAACTGGTTCGCCGAGTCCGGCGACATCACCAAGGACATGCTGGTGCTCACCTATCAACTCAACTGGCTCCAGGACCTGCCCGCGCGAACGACCGTGATGGAGACGCTGAACCGCAACCGCGAGCCGGCTCCCGGCACCCTGCTCGCCGACATACATTTCGACCACCCGAACTTCACGTATGAGGCGATACGCGCTCAAAATGCACTGCCGGGGCTGCAGGGAGTCGGCGGAGTGTGGTATGCGGGAGCCTGGACCCGTCACGGCTTCCATGAAGACGGTCTCCTGTCAGCCGTGCGGGTCGCCGAATCGCTTGGCGTGCGGCTCCCCTGGGGAGACGAGCTCGACCCGACCCGCACGCGCGTGCTCCCCGGCGTTGCCGCTGGTGACGAGCTGACCCCTGAGACCGCGCCACCATCACCTGGCGATCGCAGGGCGGCCACCGTACCCGTGGAGCCCGACTACGAAGGCGGGCAGCGGTGAGAGTCACGCCGCCGACCATGGAGGGCCATGCGAGGTGTGTGCAGTGAGAAGCGCCCTCTACACCGGAACGGTCCATCACGACCGCAAGGTACCTCGCAGGAACGCGTTCCATTACGGCATCTACTTCCTGCTTGCCGACCTCGACGAGCTGGAGGCGCTGGACGCGCGCCACAGGCTCTTCGGCCATAACCGAGGATGGTTCGTCTCACTGCACGACGCCGATCACGGCCCGCACGACGGCTCCCCCCTCAAGCCCTGGATCACGGAACTGTGCGCACTCGCCGGCGTGGACCTGACCGGCGGGTCGGTCCAACTGCTCACGTTCCCGCGGGTGCTGGGTTTCAAGTTCTACCCCGTGTCCTTCTGGTACTGCTTCTCGGCCGACAGCGAGCTGCGAGCCATCCTCGCGGAGGTGCAGAACACTTTCGGCGATCGCCACAACTACCTGCTGCACAATCGCGGAGACGTGCTCGATTGGAGCAAGCGCTCTTCGGCCATCAAGGTGTTCCACGTGTCGCCCTTCATAGAGATGGACGCGCGATACGAGTTCCACTTCACCCGGCCCGGTGATACCCTGTCGGTCTCGATCTACGACTACGTGAAGAGCGAGTTGCTCCTTGTTGCGGGGGTGGCTCTGCGGCGCAGGGAGATCGATGACGGCACGCTCTTGCGCACCGTGCTGCGTTACGGACCGATGTCCCTGCGCGCCTGGCTGCTCATACATCTGCAGGCGATTCGGATATTCTCTAAGCGGATACGATATGTCCCGAGGACCCCTCCCCCGGACGAGGAGACCTCGCTGTGAGCATATGGCCTGCCGTACATCCGCACGGGATCTCCGAGACCGTCGTCCGAGCGATTCTGGGCAAGCTCGCGGTGGGCGAACTCGCTTTGAGGGCGCCGGACGGCACGGTGACGTCGTACCGCGCCGGAGAGCCCGGCCCTACGGCCGAGGTGTGGCTTCGTGACCCGCGAGCGATGCGGCGCGTACTGCTGGGCGGAGGCATCGGGCTGGCCGAGGGCTACATGGCGGGAGAGTGGGACACCCCCGACCTGCCTGCGGTGCTCGACCTAGGACTCGCCAACCTGAACCGGCTTCCGAGCGGCTCGCTCCCCACACCCGCGCGACCGATACACCGGTTCCTCCACCGGGTGCGCGAGAACACGCGGAGCGGCGCCAGGCGCAACATCGCGTACCACTACGACCTGGGAAACGACTTCTACGAACTGTGGCTCGACGACACCATGACGTACTCGTGCGCTCTGTTCGAGTCCCAGGATGAGGACCGCGGAGGCGACGCCGGTGCGGGACCCGAGCGCAACACGCCCGCGAGAGGCGACGCCGAAGAGGACGCTCTCGCCTGCGCACAACGCCGCAAGTGGGCCCGCCTGCTCGAGCTGCTGCAGCCATCACGCTCCGACCACCTGCTGGAGATCGGCTGCGGGTGGGGCGGGTTCGCAATGTACGCAGCGCGTGAGGCGGGTTGCCGGGTCACCGGTATCACCATCTCGGAGGCGCAGCGCGACCTCGCACGGCGCCGCGTGAGGGAGGCGGGTCTTGACGGGCAGGTCGAGATCCGCCTGCAAGACTACCGCGACCTCGCCGACCGCTTTTCGGGCATCGCCTCGATTGAGATGTTCGAGGCTGTGGGCGAGAGGTACTGGCCGGTGTTCTTCGGCAGGATTCGCGAACTGCTCGCGGACGGAGGCAGGGCGGCTGTCCAGAGCATCACGATCCTCGAGGAGAGATTCGAGGCGTACCGCTCGCGACCCGACTTCACGCAACTCTACATCTTCCCTGGAGGAATGCTGCCGTCGCCCGAGCGGTTCGTGAGAGCGGCAGCCGCACAGGGGTTGAAGACAGCGAGTCCGAAGTTCTTCGGCCCGTCGTACGCGCGGACACTGGAACGCTGGCTCGAGCGTTTCGACGATGTCCGCGACGAGGTGATGGCGCTGGGCTTCGACGAGCGCTTCGTGCGCATGTGGCGCTACTACCTCGCCTACTGCCGGGCAGGCTTCGCGGCGGGCAACGTCAACGTAATGCAGGTCGCATTGGAGCCCGCCGGGCGGTAAGCGCGCAAACGCCCCGCCGCGGGGAGCGGCAAGGCATGCCGGTGGTGTTCTTGGTGGGCCCGGCTGGATTCGAACCAGCGACCTCACGGTTATCAGCCGTGCGCTCTAACCGACTGAGCTACGGGCCCGGTTCGAGCGAAATGCTTCGATACCATAGCCCACGACCAGGGGAGCGTCAAGGAATCCCCCCACCGCCCGGGGGGAGCAGGAACCGCCCGCAGCGAGTGCCTATGAGGCCACCACCCTCACCACGAACCGCCGGTTCCTGGGCCCATCGAATTCACAGAAATACACGCCTTGCCACCTGCCCAGAACCAGCCGGCCGTCGGCGATCGGGATGCTGGCGCTCGAGCCCATCAGGCTGGCCTTCACATGAGCGTCCGCGTTGCCCTCGCGGTGCTGGAAGCCCGCGTCACGGGGAACGAGGCGACGCAGCGTCTCGAGGATGTCGCGCGCGACGTCGGGATCGGCGTTCTCGTTCACGGTGACACCTGCCGTGGTGTGCGGGGAGTAGATCACCGCCATGCCGTGCACGATCTCCATGTCCCGGACGGCCTCAGCCACGCGTGACGTGATGTCCAGCATCTGCTCCCGCGCGTCGGTGCGTATCGAGTACTCGCGCACGGAGGGCGCCTCCTCCCGCGATGATTCCTTCGCGTATCATAGTGGAACGTACATCGGGCAAGACGTTCGCTTGATACGTACCCGTACCCCCCGGGCTCCCAGCCGCTGCAAAGGAGGTGTCGACCGTGGTCCCTGTCAGAATCGCATCGCTGAGTGTCGACGCCGTCTCGAACCAGCCCGTGATCGTGCTTCGCCCCACCGAGGACGAGCCGGGTGAAGGCCGCCTCGTCCCTATCTGGATAGGGCATGCGGAGGCGACGGCCATACTTCTCGCGCTCCAAGGTATGGAGCCGCCGCGCCCCATGACGCACGACTTGCTCAAGGGCGTGATCGACTCAATGGATGTCGCGCTCGCCCGCGTTGAGATCACCCGGATCGAGGACGGCACCTTCTACGCGGCGCTCGTACTACGCGGCGAGGAGCGCACCATCGCTGTGGACGCCCGGCCCTCCGACTCGATCGCGCTCGCCGTGCGCACGCACTCCCCGATCTTCATCGCCGAGGAGGTCATCGAGGCCGCGAGCATCCCCGAGCCCCTCGAAACCGATGAGGAGATCGATGAGGATGCCGAGCTCGAGCGGTTCCGCGAGTTCCTGGACGAAGTGAATCCGGAGGACTTCCAGGGCTAAGCGCCCGTCCTCACGCGGGCCGGCTTCCGCGCCTCGGGTTCTTCGGCAGATCTACTCGTAGCGAAGCGCCTCTATCGGGTCGAGCCGCGACGCTCGATATGCGGGATACACGCCGAAGAAGATGCCGACCGCGGCGGAGAACATGAACGCCAGCGCGACCGCCCAGGCGGTGACCACCGTGGGGGCGAACGAGCGCAGCGCCAGCGAGCCCGCCCATCCCAGTGCGATCCCGACGGCGCCGCCGGCCACCGACAGCGTCACGGCCTCGATCACGAACTGGCTCATGATGTCGTAGGTCTTCGCTCCGACGGCTTTCCGAATGCCGATCTCGCGGGTGCGCTCGGTCACGCTCACGAGCATGATGTTCATGATGCCGATGCCGCCCACCAGCAGAGAGATGCCCGCGATGCCGGCAAGCATGAACGTGAGGGTCCCGAGCAGCTGCGACAGGATGCCCAGCGTCTGCTCCTGCGTGAATACGCTGAGGTCGTCGCCGAACTTGCCTTGAAGGATCTGCCGCACCTGGCGTTGTGTCGACTCGATATCGCCGGCGTCTTCTACGTTGATCACGATGGTGGAGAACTCGTCGGTGCCGTAGATCCGCTGCGCCGTGGTTATGGGCATGTAGATCTGGTTGTCCTGGTCGCCGGTCAACGACCCGCCCTGGGCGGCAACGTGCCCGATGACCGTGAATCGCAAGCCCTCTACGTCCACCGTCTGGTCCACGGGGTCCTGGAAGGGAAACAGCTCGTCCCGCACGCGGGAGCCAAGCACCACGACTCGTGCCGCCGCGCTCACCTCGCTTCGCCGGTAGTCGCGACCCCCCAGGTAATCCGCAGTGAAGACTTCGCTCGCGTATTCGTTGCCCGCAGCGATCGTGGTGCGCACCTCGCGATTCCCCACGCTCACAGAGGCAGGCCCCTGAAACACGGGGACCACCCGCGCGGACTCGGGAAGCCGCCTTTGCAGAAGGTCCGAGTCGTCGAGCGTGAAGCTCCTGACTAGCCCGCCACCGGGACCGCCTCCCCCGCCTTCGAAGTCCCCCGGGAAGGCGAAGATGAGGTTCGAGCCGAGCCCTTCGACAGCGCCGGTCACCTCGTCTTGCACGCCGGTACCGATAGCTACGAGCAAGATCACGGCGGCGACTCCGATGATCACGCCCAGCATCGTGAGGGCGGCGCGGACCTTGTTCGCGTTCAGAGCGCGAAACGCGATCCTGAATGCCTCAAGGAAACTCATTCCTCCGCCGCCTCCTCGGCATCGAGTTCGCGCAGCCGGTCTTCGGCAATGATTCGGTCTTGCACGATCTCGTCGTGCACTATGCGCCCGTCCTTGAGGTGTACGATGCGCTCCGCGTGTCGAGCCACGGTCTCATCGTGCGTGACGACCACGATCGTGTTCCCTTGGCGGTTGAGGTCTTGCAGGATGTGCATGACCTCCATGCCGGAACGCGAGTCCAGATTGCCAGTCGGCTCGTCCGCGAGCACGATGCTCGGCTCGGTCACAAGAGCGCGAGCAATCGCGACCCGCTGCTGCTGTCCGCCCGACAGCTGGTTCGGCAGGTGGTCGAGCCGGTCGCCCAGGCCCACACGGACCAGCGCCTCTCGGGCGCGTTTGGCCCGGGCCGCGCCGAGCACTCCAGCGTATATGAGCGGTAGTTCGACATTGGCGGCGGCGTTCGTGCGCGAGAGCAGGTTGAACGCCTGGAACACGAATCCGATGCGCTTGTTGCGCGTCGCGGCGAGCTCATTGGGCTCCATGTTCGAGACATCCACGCCGTCGATGGTCACAGTCCCGGTCGTGGGATGGTCGAGCAGCCCCACGATGTGCATGAGCGTTGACTTGCCGGAGCCCGACGGGCCCATTATGGCGAGCATCTGGCCCTCGCAGACCTGCAGGTCAACGCTGCGGAGCGCATTCACCTCGATCTGCTCGAGGATGTAGCGCTTGCTGACGTCACGTGCTTCGAGTACGACGCGCGCTTCCCCGCACCGCTCCTCCTCGCCGGGCGGTGCTTCATTCGCTTCGGGGGCGCTGCCGGCCTCCATGGTCTCGTTCGGCACGTCATTCGTCACTGGTGCACCCCGCGGTCTACTCCGCCATGCTCACTCTCATGCCGTCGACGAGTTCGACCGGGCCCGAGAGTGCGACCCGCTCCCCGGGATCCACGCCGGACAGTATCTCCGCTCGCGTCTCGGTGAGCGTCCCGACCTCGACCTGTGCACGCCGAAGAATGTCGCCGTCGATGACGTACACGTACGTTGTCCCCCCCTCGTCGAACAGCGCCTCGACCGGGATGGTGACAGCCCCCGGCACGCTACTGACCTCGATCTCGGCATCGCCCTGCATTCCGATGAGCACGCCCTCGCTCCGAGCCGAATCGAGCGGCATCTTCACCGGGAAGACGGTCCCGCCGGTCGGCGTGGTCTGCGCCGCGAGAGTGATCTCCGCCACTCGCGCCTCGAAGACCCGGTCCGCCAAAGCGTCCAGGTTCACACCGACGGACAGACCTTCCTCGATCCGGCTCACATCGACCTCGTCTACCTGCGCCACGAATGTGAGACCGTCGAGGTCGACGACTGTGAACGGCGGCGCCTGGGGCGCGACGGCGATTCCCTCGGCGGCCTTCGGAATCGCACCGTCTGCGACCGGTGTGCCTGCGGGGTTGAACAGCACGGTGCCGTCGATGGGCGCACGAAGAGTGGCGTCCGCCAGGTTCTTCCGCGCCTGCGCCAAGGCCTCCCGCGCTTGATCGACCGAGGCCTGCGCGGCCCTGCGCTCGGCCGACAGGCAGGTGCCTTCGAGGGCAAGTTGCTGCGACCGTGCGGAGAGGTAGGCGGCGTACGCCTGGCTCACTGCCGCATCCGCGTTCGCCCGCGCCGGCCCACCATCGTACGCTTTGAGTCTGTCGTGGGCCGACTTCGCCTGGAAGTACGCCGCCTCGGCCTGGTCCTTCGCAATCTTCGCCTCGGAGTAGCCCGCTTCGAGGGCCGGAGTCGGCGCCGCGCTCGATTCGTACGCCGCCTCGAGGGGTTCGAACGCCTCGAGTGCGATCTGGTAGCTCTCGTACGCTGCGCGCTCGGCCGCGGCGGCTGCGCTGATATCTGCCGCCGAAGGCGCGGACTGGTCTGCTGCACCCGCCGCCTCGAGCGCCGCCTCGTACGCTGCCCATGCTGCGTCGGTGCCGGCGCGCGCAGCGGCTATGTCCGCAGCTGACGGTTCCTGCCTCTCGACCGTGGCAAGCTGCGATTCTGCGCCGGCGACCGCCGCTTCCGCTTGCGACACCGCCGTCTGTAGCGGAGCACGGTCCATCTCCGCAAGGATGTCGCCTTCCTTGACCTCCTGGCCGTCCTCGACGGCCACGCTTTGCAGCGTGCCCGCGGTAGGAGGATAGACATCTACCCTTACGCCGGATTCGACCTTCCCCGTCGCCGTGACCGTGACGGCGAGGTCCTCGGCCACCACCTCGGCGGCCTCGATCTCAGTGCCGCCGGACGCGCCCCTGAGCGCGATGTAGGTTGCGACGAGCGCCACGACGACCAGGGCGATCACCGCAAGTGCGATCTTTGTCTTGCGCGACACCGTTCCTCCTCGCAGAACCAGGTCTTCTTGCGATTGAACCGCCGGTCGCGTTGGAGCAGCCGGGGCTCGCCCGCTATGGTCTCATAGCCCCCGGGCATTCCGATGCTCGCGAATATCCTTCCCTACCCGGGAGTCACCATCGCGCCACTCCCCCGGCATTACGATGCTCACGACCTCGCGGATATCGCTCGCCCACCGGTCGGGCTCGGCTGCCGCTAGCGCTTCTCTGCCGAAGACCCCCCACAGCGCCGCGATCGCAAGGGCCCCCGCGGCCCGCGCCGCCATGACATCGAATGGGCTGTCGCCCACGAACGCTGTTTGGTCTGGTGTGACCCCCATCAATGAGGCCGCGAGGCCGACCGGCTCCGGGTCCGGTTTGTGCTTCTGGGTGTCGTCGGAACACACCACGACTTCGAAGTATCCGTTCAGCCCGAAGAGCTCGAGACCCCGCATCGCCACCGCGCGGCTCTTGGATGTGACGACGCCCATCGGAACACCATGAGACGCGAGCTTCTCCAGCGTCTCCTCGACCCCGGGGTATTCGGCGATCAGGTCGTCGTGCACGCGAGCGTTATGCTCCCGGTACACGCGCACGAGCTCCTCGGCCTGGGGCTCGGAGAGCGCGCGCATCTGCGCGAGCAATGGCGTGCCTACACCCTTCATGAGCTCGTCCTCGGCAATCTCAGAGCGGAGCACCTGGGTCGTGGCATGCCGCATGGACTCGCGGATGAGTGCGACGGTGTCTATGAGCGTGCCGTCTAGATCGAACAGGACGGCGTGGATGTCGCCGGGGCTATTCGTCCTCGTCAACGCCCTCGAACTCTTCTGCGGCAAGCTCCTCTGCCGCCGCTTCCCTGTCCTCGGTCGGGGCGGGACAGGACTCCTCGGCAAGGAGCGTCTCCTGGCCCTCGGGCACGGGCGCTCTCTTCTGCTTCCTTTTTGCGGCGACGCGGGCGATCGCGGATACCCGGTCCGCCGCGCCCACGTTCATCACCTTGACGCCCTGTGTCGACCGGCCCAGCTTGGAGATGTCCGTCGCCTTGACGCGGATCACCACGCCTTCTTCAGAGATGAGCATGAGCTCATGGCCGTGCTGAACGATCTTCATGCCGGCCAGAGGGCCCTTCTTGTCGGTGATCTGTATCGTCTTGACGCCCATGCCGCCCCGCTTCTGGAGCGGATAGTCCGCCACCGGCGTGCGCTTCCCGTAGCCGCGTTCGGTCACCACGAACAGTTCGGCGTCCTCGGGCGCGATCTCGAGGTCAAGCACGCGCTCGTCGTCCTTGACGTTCATGCCCTTGACGCCCATGGTGTCGCGGCCCATCGGCCGGGCGTCGGACTCGTCCCACTTGATGGCCTTGCCGGCGGTAGAGACCATCATGACCTGCTGGCCCTCCCTGACCCGGCGCACTGCGATCAACTCGTCGCCGTCGCGCAGGTTTATTGCGATGATGCCGTCGCGCCGCGAGCGGTCGTATGCCTCGAGCGCCGTCTTCTTCACCAGCCCCTTGCGCGTGGCGAACAGCAGGTACTCGTCAGGGCTGAAGACGCGCGTGCTGATGACCGCGGCGATGCGCTCGTCCTGCTCGAAAGGCAGCAGGTTGACGGCTGCCGTACCCCGCGCGTGCCGCGAGCCTACCGGTAGTTCGTGGACCTTGAGACGGTAGACCTTGCCCTTGTTCGAGAAGAACAGCACGTAGTCGTGGGTCGAGGCCACGAACAGGTGCTCGACGAAGTCGTTCTCCTTGAGATTGACCCCGGCCTTGCCCTTCCCACCTCGCTTCTGCTGCCGGTAGGTGGCCACCGGCAAGCGCTTCACATAACCCGCCTTGGTGATCGTGACAACCATGTCCTCTTCGGCAATGAGGTCCTCGACATCGAGGTCGCGTGCCACACCCGTGATCTCCGTGCGGCGGGGGTCGGCGAACTTCTCACGCAACTCGACCAGTTCGTCCTTGATGATCTGCAGCACCAGACCCACGTCACCGAGCACCTTGTTGTACCAGGCGATCTTCTCCTTGAGTTCGGCGAGTTCGTCTTCGATCTTGTGCCGCTCCAAACCGGTGAGGCGTCGAAGCCGCATCTCCAGGATCGCGTCCGTCTGCGCCTCTGACAGGCCGAAGCGCTCGATCAACCGCGCCTTCGCCTCGGAGTCGTCCTGGCTCGACTTGATGATCTGGATGACCTCGTCGATGTTGTCGAGCGCGATGACGTAGCCCTCGAGGATGTGTGCGCGCTCCTCGGCCTTGCGCAGCTCGTACCGCGTACGCCGGGTGATGACGTCCTTCTGGTGCTCGATGTAGTGGTTAAGCACCTCTGGCAAGGTGAGCGTGCGCGGGACACCGTCCACGAGCGCAATCATGATCACCCCGAAGCCGGTCTGCAAAGGCGTGTGCTTGTAGAGCTTGTTCAAGACGACTTGGGGCACGCAGTTGGACTTGAGTTCCACGACCACGCGCATGCCCTTGCGGTCGGACTCGTCGCGCAGGTCGGATATCTCGGTGAGCTTCTTCTCGCGGACCAGATCGGCGATCTTGGTGACCAGCTTGGACTTGTTCACGGAGTAGGGGATCTCGGTGATGATGATCCGCGTGCGTCCGGTCGACGTCTGTTCGATGTGCGCCTTGCCGCGCACCTTGAGAGACCCTCGGCCACTCGTGTACGCGTCGAAGATGCCTTCCCTCCCCATGATCGTGCCGCCGGTCGGGAAGTCGGGGCCCGGCAGCACGGTCATGAGCTGTTCGACCGTGGCGTCGGGGTTGTCGATGATCATCGTCGTGGCATCGATGACCTCGCCCATGTTGTGCGGAGGGATGTTGGTTGCCATGCCGACGGCGATCCCGGCCGAGCCGTTGACCAACAGGTTCGGGAAGCGCGCGGGCAGGACGAGCGGCTCTTCGAGCGACTCGTCGTAGTTCGGGCCGAAATCGACGGTCTCCTTGTCGAGATCGCGCAACAGCTCGGCCGTGATCTTCTGCAAGCGGGCCTCGGTGTATCGCATGGCCGCCGCCGAGTCGCCGTCTACCGAGCCGAAGTTCCCGTGCCCGTCGATCAGCGGTACGCGCATCGAGAACTCCTGAGCCATGCGCACCATGGTGTCGTAGACCGCCGCGTCGCCGTGCGGATGGTATTTGCCGATGACTTCTCCCACGGTCCACGCCGACTTCTTGTAGGGACGGCCCGGAGTGAGGCCGGACTCGTTCATCGCATACAGGATTCGGCGGTGAACAGGCTTGAGCCCGTCGCGCACGTCGGGAAGCGCACGCGCCACTATGACGCTCATCGAGTATTCGAGGAACGAGTTCCGCAGCTCGTCCTCTATGTCGATGGGCATGATCGTGGTACCGTCCGGCGTTACGTGGTCTACCACTACACGACTCCTCGTTGTCGGTAACTACGGATCGCCGTCCACACGGTGATTGCAACGAATACTCCTCCGAAGAGCAGAAGAATCGATGCTCCCATCGTTCCTGTGGCGCCAGCGCCCTTCGTCGTCCGGAGCGCCACTATCCCCCAGACCATCATCACCGCGCCCACAGCCAGCATCACGGCCGCAGCCGCGAGGCCCACCTTCCAAAGACCGCTCGTCGCCGACGGCTCTTCGGCTCGCAGCTGGAACATCATCTCGTCGAGCATGACGGGGTCCAGTTCCGCCTCCGGGGCTGGACCCGACTCATGCCGCGCCGTGCCCTGTGGCCTTTCCCCGGTCTCGGTCGGTTGCCCTTCACCGCCCGGGGTGCCCTCGGCGTCGGTCGTCGGCGCTTCATGTTCGGACCGCTTCTTCTCGAGTTGTTCGAACTGGTCCCGCTCCCACGGAGGGGGCTCGAAACGTTTGGGTTCCCTCCGCCCCGACGGTTCGCCCATGCCGCATCCGCCTCGCTAGATATCGAGGAATCGAACGTCGCGAGCCCTCCGTTGTATGAACTCCTTGCGCGGCTCCACGTTGTCGCCCATCAGGTCGATGAACGCCTTCTCCGCCGCGGCCGCGTCGTCAAGCGTGACCTGCAGCAGCGTCCGGCTGGTGGGATCCATCGTGGTGTCCCACAGCTGTTCGGGGTTCATCTCGCCGAGTCCTTTGTATCGCTGGATCGAGTGCTTGGCGCCCTCGGGCAGACGTGCCAGGACCTGCTGGAGCTGCCGGTCGGTGTACGCGTACTCACTCTTCTTCCCGTGCGCCACCTTGTACAGAGGGGGCTGCGCGATGTAAATGTATCCGGCCTCGATCATCTCTTTCATGTAGCGATAGAAGAAGGTCAGTATGAGGCAGCGGATGTGCGCTCCGTCCACGTCCGCGTCGGTCATGATGATCGCCTTGTGATAGCGCGCCTGCTCGATGTCGAAGTCCTCGGCAACGCTCGTTCCGAGCGCCGTGATCATCGCCTGGATCTCGTCGGAGTTCAGGGCCTTGTTGATTCCGGCCTTCTCCACGTTGAGGATCTTCCCCTTCAGCGGCAGAATCGCCTGGAATGAGCGGTCCCGGGCCTGCTTCGCGGACCCGCCCGCCGAGTCGCCTTCCACCAGGAAGATCTCGGTGAGTTCCGGTTCACGAACAGAGCAGTCTGCGAGCTTGCCGGGAAGAGTTGAGCTTTCCAACAGCCCCTTGCGTCGGGTGAGTTCGCGCGCCTTGCGTGCGGCGGCCCGGGCCTTTGAGGCCTGTGTCGCCTTGCCTACGATCTGCCGCGCGGGCTTGGGGTGTTCTTCGAGGTACTCGGAGAGGTGCTGCATGACGGTGGACTGGACGAATCCCCGCATCTCCGTGTTGCCGAGCTTCGTCTTCGTCTGGCCCTCGAACTGCGGTTCGCGGAGCTTGACCGAGATGACCGCAGCGAGCCCCTCCCGGATGTCCTCACCGGTCAGGTTGTCGTCCTTCTCCTTGAGGACGTTCTGCCGGCGCGCGTAGTCGTTCACTGTGCGGGTGAGCGCATTCTTGAAGCCCTCGAGATGTGTGCCGCCCTCGTGCGTGTTGATGTTGTTCGCGAAAGCCAGCACCGACTCGGAGTAGCCTGTATTCCACTGCATTGCGACTTCGATGATGCCCTCTTCGGCTTCGGCTTCGAAGTAGATGGGCCGCTTGTTCAGGGTGTCCTTGCCTTCGTTGATGTACTTCACGAAGTCCACGATGCCGCCGGCATACCTGAATTCTTCCCTGCGGGGTTCGAGTTCCCGTTCGTCTACGAGGACGATGCGCAGGTCCCTGTTCAGGAAAGCGGTCTCCCTCATGCGGGCAGCCAGGACATCATAGTCGAACCGAGTGGTCTCGAAGATCTCCTCGTCCGGCCAGAACGTCGTCTTTGTCCCGGTCGTCTTCGCCTTGCCGATGCTCTCCAGCTTGTTCGTCGGCTTGCCGTGCTCGTACGTCTGTTTCCAGATCTTGCCGTCTCGCTTGACCTCGACCTCGAGCCGCTCTGAGAGGGCGTTGACGACCGATACCCCGACCCCATGCAGGCCGCCGGAAACCTTGTAACCCTCTCCTCCGAACTTGCCGCCGGCGTGCAAGACGGTCATCACCACTTCGACCGCCGGCTTGCGGTACCTGGGGACATTGTCGACAGGAATCCCTCGGCCGTTGTCAACGACCGTTACCGAATTGTCCGGATGAATGGTTATCTCGATGGCCGTGCAGACTCCGGCGAGGGCTTCGTCCACAGAATTGTCCACCACTTCGTACACGAGGTGGTGCAGGCCCTTCGGCCCGGTGGATCCTATGTACATGCTCGGTCGCTTGCGGACAGCCTCGAGGCCTTCGAGGACCTGGATATCTTTTCCCGAATACGTACCTTTGGGCACGGCGGCTCCTTCTGAGAATCGTTCGGGCTGGAAAACGGTGCCTCGGATGGGAACCACGACATCTTGTGGTTCCTCTACGCATTCTAACACAACAAGTGGGGTAAACGTGGCGTTTCTAGTGCTGTGAAGCTCTCAGCGCCCGTCTACGCCTCCCGGGCGCGTCGCTTACCCTTTTTCCATTCCAAGTCGCGAACCGCCGCTCTCAGGGCCGCCTCTCTCAGTCGCTCGTCTCGCACGTCGGCGAACAGCTCCTCGAGCCGGGCCAACTCGTCGGCCGTCAGCGGTTCAGGCGGCACGTGCTTATCGCCGTACCTGTCTCTCGCTTGTTCTTCGCGTTCGTCCTCCTCGCGCGCCCGGGCCACTGTGTTGGAGACAGTGAAACGCACCGACTTGACCGCCGTCTGTCCGAGGGCTTGATTCAGCCGTTCGAGCAGGTGCGTTCCCATCGCCGAGAGCTCCGTAGCCCAGACCGATGAGTCGACGGCGACCATCAACTCGCCTGAGCGCAGACCGGACACGTGCGTGTGCTGGGCGATCTCCCTACCCACTACCCGCGCCCACTCCGACGCTATGCGCGCTTGCACCTGGAACTGCTTGCCACCGAGGCTGCGCGCGACGTCGTGAAGCCCCTCTCCGAGAGACCTGAAGTCCCGATGCCTCATGCCGCCACCTCGAGAACGGTCGCGGACGACAGCAGGCTCGGCTCGAAGTAGTGCAGGTTGGTGGTTGTGACAACCGTCTGGACCAATCCGCCGACGAAGCCGGTCAGCTCGTGTCGGCGCTGTTCGTCGAGCTCCGACATCACGTCGTCGAGCAGGAGTATCGGTGGAGAAGACGCCAGGTCTCGCACGACGTGCACTTCGGCCATCTTGACGCTCAGGGCAACTGACCGTTGCTGTCCTTGCGACGAAAAGGCGCGCGCGCCGTGACCCCCCACGCTGAACGCTACGTCGTCACGGTGGGGTCCGGCCAGGGTGATCCCTCGTACCTTCTCCTCCTCGGTCAGCCGGCGCAGAGTGTCCAGGATTGCCTGTTCGATGTCTTCCGCGTCCATCGGTATCTCCGTGAGATCCCTTTCGGTGGTCCAGCTCGCAACGTACTCCAGTCCAAGCTCTTCTCCCCCCGACATGACTTCGTGAATACCCCGGGCCTCGTCCCCCACCCGCGAGAGAAGCCGTATCCTGTGCGCAGCCAGTTTGCCGCCTGTCTCCGCGAGCCGAAGAGTGAGCGCATCCATCACGCCCGGCTCGGCACGCTCCTTGAGCCCGGCGTTTCGCTGCCGTACGATTCGCTCGTATTCTCGCCTGAGTGCTCCGTAGGCCGGTGAGATCTGTTGCCCGATCGCGTCGACCATCGTCCTCCGCCGCTCGGCTGAACCCTTCACTATCCCGAGGTCATCGGGCGTGAACACCACAGAGGGAATGATTCCGCGCACGTCCATCAGCCGACGCTTTACCGATCCGTTGACTCGGAACTCTCTCCCCTTCCCTCGGCGTACGTCCAGCTCGACGGTCAATTTCCTTCGCTCGTCGCTTGCCTCGAGGGATACTTGTGCTACATCGCGGCCCCACATCACCAGGTCGTCCCAGAGGGGATTTCGGAACGACTCGGCGGCCGTCAGCAGCTGGATGGCTTCGATGACGTTCGTCTTGCCGGCTGCATTAGGCCCCACGAGAACCGTGAGCTTCTCACTGAGCTTGAAGTCTGCGTTCGCGTAGTTCCGGAAGCCAGACAGCGCAAGCCTCGAGACGTGAAATCCCACCACTCTCAGCCGAGCCGCACCGGCATCAGCAGGTACAGGAATCCCTCGTCGTCTGGAACCCTGATCACGCCGGGCTTGAGTGGGCTGACTATCTCGACCGTGGCCTTCTCTCCTCGAGCCGCGGCGAGCCCGTCGCTCAGGAAACCGTGGTTGAACGCAATCTCTACGTCGGTGCCCTCGGCTTGCACCATCAGGTTCTCCGACGCTTCGCCGATGTCCTGGGTCGTTGCAGACAAGCTTGCAGTCTGGTTCTCTACCGATACCGAAACCCTAAGGGGGGTGTTGTGTTGCGCCATCAAAGACACGCGCTTCACGGCTTGCGTGAACTCCTCGAGGCCCACGGTGAAGTGCGTCTCGGCCTCTTTGGGAATCAGTTGTCTCCAGTTGGGGAAGGTCCCTTCGATCCTGCGGGAAACGAAAGTAGTCGGCCCGAAGGTGAAGACTGCCTGGTTCTCCGCGACCCCCATGGTGATCGACTCAGCAGTAGCCAGGCGGCCGATCTCCTCGAGCGCCTTCCCTGGGACCACGACTTCGACTTCAGCTTCCGTGTCTCGCTCGAGGATCACCTCCTTGACGGCGAGCCGGTACGAATCGGTAGCAACCATGCGCAGGGTCGGCCCGTCTACTACGACGAGTACCCCGGTCAGGATGGGTCGCGTCTCATCTCTGCTCACGGCACGCGCAACGTGGCCGACGAGTGAGGCGAATGTCTTCGTGTCGATATCCACGGTGTCCTGGGCGGTGATGTGTGGGAACTTCGGGAAGTCGTCGGAAGACATCGTCTTCACGCTGAACGACGAGGTCTCGCACGAGATGGTCGCTGTGTTACGGTCCACACTCACGCTGACGGCGGCTTCGGGAAACGAACGGATGATGTCCGTGGTGAGCCTCCCCGGAAACACGGTGGTCCCCTCGGCCTCCACAGACGCCCTTACAGAGTGCCTGACCGATACCTCGAGATCCGTCGCTTGAACAACGACAGTGCCGTCAGCTGAGACCTCGACGAGGATTCCGGAGAGGATAGGGAGAGTCGATCTCGCGGAGAGGGCTCTGCCGGCTGCCGACAGGGCCTCGAGCAAATCACTTCGCGCGATCGAGAACTTCATTACTTATCCTCTCTCTATATACATCTAATCAATAACCGTAGTAATAAGGCCTGTGCGCTCCGTGGAAAACAACCATTCTCCCAGTTGAGAATCCGCGTATCCACTGTGTAAATAGCTGTGGTGACCTTGTGCCACCCGTCCCCATGATCAACAGGCGCCTTCACTCATCAACAGAAGACGGCCTCACTCCCCACGTGTTCCCCCGGCTATCCACAGACCTCTCCACACCCTGCGTCAGCTCTTCTGTTTGACGAGGTTAGTAAGGGATTGTACCTGGTCGTAGACGCCGCGGTCCTCATTCATCAACTTCGTGATCTTGGCGGTTGCGTGCATCACCGTGGTGTGGTCCCTGCCCCCGAACTCATCTCCTATTCTCGGAAGGGAGAGATCAGTGAGCTCTCGCGACAAGTACATCGCGATCTGCCGAGGATAGACGATAGCTTGCGATCGTTTGTTGCCGATCAGCTCGTTGTGGCTGATACCGTAGTACTTGCAGCACTCGCGCTGGATGGTGGCGACTGAGATCGGTTGGGTAGACCTCTCGGGGAAGATGTCCTTGAGGACACCGTGGGACAACTCCAAATCCACCGGGTGGCGCGTGAGAGAACTGAAGGCGACGATTCGAATCAAAGCACCCTCAAGCTCGCGGATGTTCGAAGAAACCCTGTCTGCCACGAACGCCAACACCTCATAGGGGACATCGAGGTCTTCAACCTCCACCTTCCTCTTGAGGATCGCAATCCGCGTCTCGAGATCAGGCGGCTGGATATCGGTGATCAGCCCCATCTCGAAGCGAGTGCGCAGACGCTCTTCGAGCGTGGCGATGTCTTTTGGGGGCCGGTCGGAAGACAGGACGACCTGTTTGCCGGCCTGATGCAGTGTATTGAACGTGTGGAAGAACTCCTCCTGGGTGCCTTCTTTGCCTTTTAGGAACTGGATGTCGTCCACGAGCAGCACGTCGTTCGTCCGATACTGCCGCCGGAAGCCCTCGATGCGCTTCTTGTCCTTGTCCCCGATCGAGTTGATGAAATCGTTCGTGAACTGCTCCGTGCTTACGTACTTCACCTTCAGGTGAGGGAAGCTGGTTTGGACATAGCGCCCAATGGCCTGAAGAAGATGTGTCTTACCGAGTCCTACTCCCCCATATATAAAGAGAGGGTTGTACGCTCTGCCGGGCGCCTCCGCAACGGCCAAGGAGGCAGCGTGAGCGAACCTGTTCGACGCTCCAATGACAAATGAGTCAAAGGTGTACTTGGGGTTGAACTCGCCGAGCTCTGCTTCGCGAACACGCTTGCGCTCACGATCCTCCATGCTCGGGAAGACCTCGGGGGACACCCCGTCTGCGTCTTCTATGGCCGCCGGCTGTTCGGAGACCGCGGTCGCGCGCGTCGCCTCGGGTGCGACGAGGAAGGTGAGGGACGTGGGCTTACCCGTGATATCGGCGAGTGCGGATCCTAAGAGGCCCGAGTAGCGGGACTCGAGCCAATCCCGAGCAAAGTCGTTCTGCACAGCAATGACGAGCGAGTCGTCCGTCAGCTCGAGCGGCGCGGTGTGCTCGAACCACGTCTTGAACGTGGGGGTGTTGAGCTCGGAGCGCACGACATCCAGCACTTGAGCCCACACAGTTCCAACGTCGCCAGCCGTTTCTTCGAGGTCAGCCTTCACGAGTCCTCATCCCATCACAAGAACAATGCATTGACGTATCGCTCGCCCAGCGCAGTGAGCTTTCTCTTGCCGGTGTCATCGGAGTCAATCAACCCCCGATCCTCAAGAAAAGCCAGGTCCCGGTGGGCGGTCGAGAGACCCACCGCGAGCTCGCGAGACACCAGCGTGGGACCGGCGTTTCCGTACTCGAGGATCAACGACAGGACTCTCTTGTGCCTTGTAGTCAGCCGAAGGTCCGGAATCTGCTCCGCTTCTTCGGCGCCGTCCTGAGACGCGGATTCAGAGGCGCTCCCTGTCGAGGGCTCCGCGTCGCGACCGACACGAAGGGTGACCATCGTCCCACGTGCGAGGTTGTCCGTGACCTCAAGTGAGCCACCGGAGTGCTTCAGGAATTCGCGAACGAGCGGGAGTCCCGAACCGACGCCCCGGATGAAACGCTTCATATCATGAGTGGCCGTCGTGTAGCCGGGCATCAAGGCCCGCTCCTTGTCGGGTATGCCGGGTCCTTGGTCGGAGAAGCGAAGCTCGGTCCCATTCCCGAGGATAGAGACGACCGGCTCCCGGAAGTCGGCATGAATGAGGTTCTCGACGATCTCCCTGATCACCGTGTAGGGGATCGTCCCGCCCGCCTCGTGAGCGAGGGTGTATGCGCGCGCAGCCACCTGCTCGATGAGGTCGGACGGATCTGCAGCCACCACGTCGTAGACTCGCGGTGCTGCCGCAAGCGAATCGTACGCAGCGAGTCTGGCGCGGAAAGCGGTCTGTACGGCGTCGTTGGAGGAGGTGGCGACGGAGCCATCGGCCATCGCGCTGGGGTGGCGCGGGGAGGATACCCCACCGGCCGAAAAGAATGGCTTCATGCGCTCCCCCAATGCTTCCAATCGCGTTCAGGTACTTGCGTGGTTCTCAACACCCCTCCGGTCAGGCTCCGGATTGCCAACCACCTGCTGAACGCCCGTGTCTATGGCTGAAGGCTCGCGGCGAATAGGATGCAGCGGAAGTGCTCTACGTGCTGCTTTCCTAGGTTATCCACAGAGCTTTCCACACATGTGGACAAACCACCCTCGACCCGCTGTAAAGGGGTGAGGATGCCGCTGGACAGCGGTTCCGGGGCACCCTGTGAGGTTTCCGGAACGATGAGAGACATCCCGAAAAGGCACCATTCTGTGGAAAGCTGTTCCCGAGAATGGATCGGCGAAGCCGCCACTGTGGAAAACGGGCTTCCGCCGCGAAAGAGCGTCACCGAGGGCTGTGAACCATGTGGCCGCAACCGGGCGTTTTCAAGGTGAATCCGGGCCAAAAACCGGCTTCTGAGAGCAGGGCCGATTCTAGCAAAGCGGGGTACGTGCAACAACGCGCCGCTCGAGTTATCCACAGAGTCGGCCCGGGAGAAACCTGGGTTTTCCACACTATCCACAGATTTCAGGCTAATTTCACGAAAGTGCAGCCGCCGACGGGACCACGGTGGAAAGCTCGCGATGACAGCGTGACCCGGCGTTGACACTGATGAAGTGGCGCCGATATAATCGTCGGGCTTTGCGCCCGGAAGGGCCGCAGGATGGAGGAAGAGCACGTGAAGAGGACATTTCAGCCGAACACGCGAAAGCGCAGCAAGACGCACGGCTTCCGTGCGCGCATGGCGACACGAGGTGGGCGACGCGTGATCGCCAGCCGTCGACGCAAGGGCCGCAGGGTCCTAACCGCATAAGCGGACGTATTGGAGGTCACCGTGAAGGACACGATCAAGTCCTCGCGGGAGATCGATTCGATGTTCAGGTCGGCAGCGAAGGCAGGGAGCCACTCACTGCTGGTGCTGGCCAGAAAGACCCCTGAGAAACGCGGCCCGACGGGCCGCGTTGCGTTTGTCGCGGGCAAGAGGCTCGGCGGAGCAGTGCGCCGAAACCGCGCGAAGCGGGTTCTTCGGCAGGCCGCCCGGGACCTCGGGGGACCCTGGCCTGGGTGGGATGTGGTATTGGTGGCCAGAAAGCCGGCAGAGGGAGTCGGAAGGGACATCCTTGCTCGAGAGATGACTGCCTTGCTCAGTCAGGTTGGTGTGACCGATTGAGGGCGGCGCGTCGCATAGTGGTGCTCCCGATTCGAGTCTACCAGCGGTTGATCTCACCGCTGTTCCCTGCGACGTGCCGGTTTACGCCCACCTGCTCCTCATATGCGATAACATCTGTGGAGCGCTACGGAGTGTTCAAGGGCGGATGGCTGGCAATCAAGCGGGTGGCCCGATGCCACCCCTGGAACCCAGGGGGGCACGACCCGGTTCCCTGAATCTCGGGACCGGCCTGTGACACGCTACCGAGGAGGTCCGTGATTCGTGTGGGACGCGATTAAGGAACTGATCTTCCAGGCGCTCCAGGCGCTGTACTCGATCACCGGTGATTACGGCTTCGCCATCGTCCTGCTTACCATCGTCTTCCGGGTCGCCCTCATTCCGCTCACTCTCAAGCAGACGCGTTCAATGTATGAGATGCAACGGATCCAGCCGAAGATCAAAGAACTCCAACAGAAGTACAAGAACGACAAAGAGAAGCTCCAGGAAGAGACGCTCAAGTTCTACCAGGAGAACAAGGTGAACCCGTTCGGTGGCTGCCTGCCGATGCTTCTGCAGATGCCGATCTTCTTGGCGCTCTTCCAGGTTTTGGGAGGTACGGCCGAGCGCCCCGGGAAGTTCATGGAGTACATCGCTACGCTCGAACAGGCTGCGCAGGAAAGCGCCAAGGCGTTCTGGATAATTTTGCCAGACCTCACCAAGACCCCCGGTTCGGTGTGGAGCGGCTCGGGACTGCCCGAAGTCCTGCCCTACGCCGCGCTTGTGGTTCTCTTCGGCCTGAGCATATGGCTGCCTCAGCAGCTCATGCCAGGCGAGAATCAGCAGAAACAGATCGGGATCTTCATGGCATTGATGATGTTGTACTTCGGCTGGATCAGCCCAGCGGGGGTTCTTGTGTACTGGGTCACGTCGAGCCTGCTGGGAATAGTCCAGCAGCAGTTCCAGCTGCGATTCTACGCGCAGAAACAAGGAGAGACAGCATGAAGCGCGAGACTTTGGGCGAAGGTCCGAGTGTCGAAGAGGCACTAGACGCCGCACTCGAGGATCTGGGAGTTCAGCAAGACGCTGTGGAGTACGAGGTCCTCGAAGAAGGGGGCCGCAAGCTCTTCGGCCTCGGCGCGGAGAGAGTCGCTAGGGTACGCGTGTGGCTCAAGGGAGAGTTCGTAAGCGAGCTCGAGGAGGCGAAGCGTGTCGCCAGGGAGGCTCTCGATGTTCCCGGGCCTACGGAGCCGGCAGCCGCCAGCGAGGTCGACAGCCAGCAAGCCCAGGCAGGCCAACTCGCCGAGAGGACCGACGAGGAACTCGATCAGATCGCCGACGCTGCCGTTGCTGCGATTCAGAGAGTCCTCGAGAGATTCGACATAGAGGCCACTGTTGAGGAGTACGAGGGCGACGAGGGCGAGTTGATTCTGGATGTCGTAGGCGACGATTTGGCGATTCTGATTGGGAGACACGGGAAGACGCTCGATGCGCTTCAAACGCTTACGGCGGCTATCGCCAATCGAGCCGTTGGGTTTCGACACCCAGTGATCGTGGACGTCGAGGGCTACAGGGCTCGCCGACGGGAGAAGCTCGAGGAGATTGCCCACCGAGCGGCGGACAGAGCCCAGCGCCAGAGCCAGCCTGTGAGCCTGAGGCCGATGAGCAGCTTCGAGCGCAGAGTCGTACATGTGGCGCTTAGGGACGATCGGAGAGTAACGACGGGTAGCGAGGGAGAAGAGCCGTTCCGACACGTGGTCGTGCGACCTCGCTAGGTGCTACTTGCAGGGTTTGTGCGGAGGGGCCGGCAGAGAGCCGGTCCCTCCTCGTTTTCTCTTGCGACCGCGACGCCCGGCACCGCTCCGGGACATCCGGGCGCGTGAGCGAATCGTCACGTGTCGAGTCGAATCCCCTTGAGCACGCTGGGTCTCGATCGGTCGCTATCCGGATTGCCGAGAGCGCCGGCGGATTCTCGAAGCGGATGTCTGCCAAGAAACGGCGCGGCGTGGATTATTGGCGGGAGGGATGTTTCACGTGAAACATTGCATCAGGCATCGAACGGTGACCTGATTGGCACGCCCGGCCTTCCACCCGATACCGACGTGGCATATGATGGTCCAGAGGAGCGAGCGCAGCAATGCACCAACAGGCTGATGTTTCACGTGAAACACCCGATGCGGGCGAAATCGCCTCACTGGTCGACTTGGCACGTTCGGTGGGCGTGCTTCTGAGCGAACCTGATGCGACACTCCTCATGCGGCACTTGGACGCCGTTCTCAAAGCGAATGAAACGATGAATCTCACCTCCATCCGCGGCCGGCGTGAGGCGGTCGTCAAGCACGTGGTCGATTCGCTTGCCGTCGCCCCCTTTCTCGCCCCCGAAGAAGAGCTCACCGATTTGGGCTCAGGGGCCGGCTACCCAGGTGTTCCCCTGGCAGTCGTGACGAGGCAACGAACGGTACTGGTGGAATCAATCCAGAAAAAGGCCGCGTTTCTCAGGAGGACCGCAAGCGCTCTCGGCCTGGAGGAGATCGTGGAGGTGTTTCCTGGGCGAGCGGAGCAACTTGCGAGCGCGCGACCCGAAGGGTTCAGCGCAGTCACTGTACGAGCCGTGTCGGCGCTTCCCTCTCTGGTGGAATTGGCGGCGCCCCTGCTCTGCAGAGGTGGACGGCTGTTCGCGATGAAAGGGGAGCCGTATCAAACGGAGGTCAAACGAGCGGCTCGAGCAGCGAGGCTCTGCGGTATGGAGTATCGCGCCACCGAGATCTATCGTCTCCCGGGCAGCGACGCGCGTCGGAGCATACTCGTGTACGAGAAGACTGGTGAACCCAGCATGAGACTTCCACGACGGGCGGGAACTGCGCAGAAGCGACCCCTGGCGTGAAGGCCGCTCTTCCGGTGCGGCTGCTGCTGCATTATAATCTTCGGCGACGTGATCACAAGCGTGGACAGGGGGAGCGGTGCTAGAGGAGATCCGCGGAGGCCTTCCTGCCAAGGCCACGACATTCGCTGTGGTCAATCAGAAGGGGGGAGTCGGGAAGAGTACGACTGCCGTCAACCTAGCCGCCTGCTTAGGGGAACTCGACAAGAAGACGCTCCTCGTGGATCTGGACCCGCAAGGCAATGCGACCTCCGGGTATGGACTCAATCGAAGCCAGCGCGAGTTCTGCATCTATGACGCGCTGATAGACGATCTAGACATCGCGGCCATCATCGAGCCGTCCGAAACCGAACATGTGTTCGTTGCCCCGGCTACTATCCAGCTCGCAGGCGCTGAGATCGAGCTTGTCTCGGCCATGAGCAGAGAGAACAAGCTGAAGAACGTCTTGTCATCGGTGCTGCGAGATTTCGACTTCGTGCTCGTAGACTGTCCTCCGTCGCTGGGGTTGCTCACAGTCAACGCGCTCACTGCTGCAGACGGGCTGATCATACCGATTCAGTGCGAGTACTATGCGCTGGAAGGACTTTCCAAGCTTCTCGATAGCGTCCGCCTAGTCAAGCGCCACCTAAATGAAGATCTCGACGTCTTCGGCGTGGTCATGACGATGTTTGATGCGAGAACGAAACTCTCAGCGCAAGTGGTCGAAGAGGTTCGGGACTTCTTCGAAGACAAGGTGTTCGAGACGGTGATTCCGCGGTCGGTCAGGTTGTCGGAGGCGCCAAGCTTTGGGGTGCCGATCACCGTGTTCGACCCGGGGGGACGTGGAGCCGAAGCGTATCGGAACCTGGCGAAGGAAGTGATGGCGCGTGTCTAAGAGAGGACTCGGCCGAGGGCTTTCGGCTCTCATACCCGACGTAGGAGAAGCGGCGGTGGGGGAGCCACTCGAGATTCCCGTCAACGAGATCCAACCGAATCCGAAGCAGCCCCGCACCGACATCGATGAACAGAGCGTCGCGGAACTCGCTGATTCAATAAAGAAGGTGGGCCTTCTGCAGGCTATCATCGTCAGGCCGCACGGGGAGGGATACCAGATCATCGCTGGTGAGAGGCGCTGGAGAGCTGCGAGGATAGCGGGACTGGAGCGGGTTCCCGTGCGCGTGATGACGGCCACTGAAATCGCTTCTTTGGAGCTGGCTCTGATCGAGAACCTTCAGCGCCAGGACCTCAACCCGATCGAGGAGGCCCGTGGATACCGGCGGCTTCTGACCGAGCACCAAATGACACAGGCAGAGCTCGCCGATAAGGTGTCGAAGTCCCGCTCCGCCATCACCAATTGCCTGCGTCTTCTCGACCTCCCCGAGGAGGTTCAGGAGATGGTGTATAAGGGGGACTTGTCGGCCGGTCATGCGCGCGCCATCCTCGGCGTGCCGGACGAGAAGATGCGGACCAAGCTCGCTGAGAAATGCGTGAAGGACGGCCTTTCCGTGCGTGAGGCGGAGAATCTCTCCCGGCTGTACGCGGCCGGCCGCACCGCTGAGAGAACGCCGCGTCCGGTCACACCTAAGTCATTCAAGATCGTGGCCCGCAAGCTGCGCAGGGCCTTGGGTACGAATGTTCGTGTACGCCAAACCGCCAAGAAGGGCAAGATCGAGATCGATTTCCATGGCGAGGATGACCTCGAGCGTATCTTCCGCGCGCTGACCGAGGGCTCCGAGGTTCCCGCCGAGGAGGGACTGTCATGAGGGAGCGGGTCGAGTACTTCGCAATCGGGATGATTACGGGGGCGGTGGTCGGTCTGGTGGCCGGCCTGCTCTTCGCGCCTGCGACCGGGCGCAGCACCCGGCGCCGACTCGCAGATGAGGCCAGGCGCGCTGCCGAGTTCGCCCGCGTCGTGGCCGAGCGAGCGGAGCACGCGGCGGAGGTCATCGGCGGACGCGTGGATAGGTACCTCGGCGGCGACGAAGAGATGGCCTGGCGCAAGGTGCGGGAGATACGGGAGGGCGTCCAGAGGTACGCCCAGACCCAAGCCGCGGACTGATGTCAGAGGCGGTACGCATCATGTCCCCAGGGGGATGATGCCGTGCCGATGACCCTGATAGTAGGACGGGCCAACTCCGGGAAGACCGGGGTCCTATACCGCCTCCTCAGGGAAGCCGAGTCCTGCGGTGACGCGCCCGTCCTCCTGCTGCCCTCAGCTCCGGATGTGAAGCGCGCTCGCGCCGAACTCGTCCTCAATGACGGCGTCGTTCGCGCGCGCATCGAGCAGCTGGACCGCTACCTCGCCTCGCTATGGAACCTGTACGGTGACGGGCGCCGCCTCGTCAACAACGCTCAGCGCTCGACCCTCTTGAGTCGAGAAGTCCGTCAGCTGGTGGGGAGGGCGGGGGAAGACGGCAGGACGCGCGGTCTGGTTCGTGTGACCGGCAGGCTCGTCCAGCACATGTCGACGGCACCCGTCGCTCCCGTGGCTGGCGAGGGTTGCGCGTACGATATCGTGACCGTCCTCGGCGGGTACTGGAGTCTGCTCGAGGAGTTGCGCCTCGTCGAGCCGGCGGCAGCGTACGCGATTCTCGCGCAGCGTGTGGTGCCCTCGTGGTTCGGCGGACCGCTGTTCGTGAATCGCGTCGACGATCTCACGGAGTCCCAGGAGCGCTTCCTCGAGGCAGCTGCTCGCGGTGGAGCGCACGTCCATATCGCCGCCACGATGCCGCGCGAAACGAGCGGGACGGACGCGTCCGGCTCACTTGCGGCAAGGCTCCGGGGTGCCGCTGACAATGTCGTCGAGGCAGCCGAGATCCATGCCACGACTCCGGAGCTCGATCAACTAGAGCGGCATCTCTTCTCTCCCGGCTCTCGCATCGAACCCTCAGGTGCCGTGCGTCTGTCCGAGGCGTACGGAGAGGAGGCCGAGGCCGAGAGGATCACTCGTGAGATTCAGGATATGGCAGAAACTGGCATACCGTTCGACCACATCGCGGTCCTCTTCCGTGACGCACGGGAACACGAGGCCGCGCTCGCGAGGTCATTGGAGGAAGCAGGTATTCCCGCGGACTTCGACACACGTGTCGCGTTCTCGACGACTTCCTTCGGCCGGTCCCTGATGTGCCTGATCGGGTTCATCACGGAGGCGGCGCCCGCGCAGCTGTTGTGGTTCATCAAGTCCGAATACTCGGGCATAGACAGAGAGACAGTAGACGCTCTGGATGCCTCCTGGAAGCGACTGGGTGGCTGCGCTGCCGCCACGCTGCTCCAGGACACGGTAAGGCGCGCGCCGCGCGCGAAAGCCCTGCTGGAAGAAACTGCCATATTGGGCGGGCGGGTTCTCGATAGTGAGACGGCGATCCAATGGAAGCGGCTTGCCGCACGCCTGCTCTCCAACGCACACGGGTCGCACGCGCCTTTGCTGGATGCCGACCTGTCGGACGATGCGGCAGCTCACCGGCTGTTCTGCCGTGTTGTCGATGACGCGACGGGCGCGGCCGGGGGAGAAGAGTCGTCGGCGGAACAACTCGCTGGGATGCTCGCGAGCAGTCTGGTGTCACCCACAGTCTTCGAGCGACCGGGACACGTTCAGGTCATGGATGCCGTCCGTGCCCGGGGCCGAAGATTCGATGGCGTGATAATCGGAGGGCTCGTGGCGGGCGATTTTCCCCGGCACGACAGAGAGGACGCGCTGTCGGTGAGTGCGACCGCCGACGTCCTCAGGCGCGCAGGCGTGAAGGTGTCGCCGCCAGACAGGCACTCGGCCGAGCGCACGCTCTTCTACCTCGCGGTGACTCGCGCCCGGAAGCGGCTCGTCCTCAGCCGTCAGGCGGCGGATTCCGACGGCAAGCTCCTCCGACCCTCGCCTCTACTGGAGGAGCTGCTCGATGCGTATCGGGACGAACAAGGGTGTGTGGACCCGGACCTCCCGCGCTCCGCGCTGACGTTCGCGGACCTCGCATCGCACCCGGCGGCACCAGCATCAACGCGCAGGGCCGCGCGCGCAGTAGCTCTGGCGGGCGCGGTCGGAGGCGCGGAAGGAACACTCGACCGCTCGGCTTATCGCACCCGGGGTATTCGAGATAGCTCCGTACTCGACGAGCTTCGCGGCCGCACGGTGTTCTCGGCCACCGAACTCGAGTCCTACCTGCGCTGTCCGTATTCCTGGTTCTATGAGAGATTCGTCCGGCCCGATGCCCTTGCAGAGGAGAACGACGCCCTGGCCTCGGGTGCGCTTGCCCACCATGCACTACAGTCGGTATTCACACACATGCGCGATGTCCACGGTTTGACCAAGGTGACCGAGTCGACGTTCCCCCTGTGGGATAGGGCAGCCCGAGACGCCGTGCAGGATGTCTGTGCCGGACAACCGCGGAGTCGTCTTCGGCAGACACTGGTTGCGCGCGAGGTCGCATCCATGGTCACCGCTCTGATCAAGAGGGATCTCTCGTATCTCCCAGGGTTCAAGACCACGCACACAGAGTGGGCGTTCGGCCTCGAGGACGAGCCGGAGGACTTCGGCGCCTTCGCCCTGACGGGGGTCATCGATCGCGTCGATCGTAGAGACGAGGCGCTGGTCGTGATCGACTACAAGCGGCGGGCAACCATTCCTAAAGCGAGATTCGAGCGAGTTGGCGCACTGCAGGCTCCCCTGTATGCGGAGGTCGCAAGGCGGAGGCTTGGAGGCAGGATCGCGGGCAGTCTCTATCGTGGCCTGCTGGTCCGTCGCCGAACAGACTTAAACCGAGGATTCTTCGACCCAGCTTTCGTGAGCGGGTCCGAGTTGGTGAGTACCGACGCGACGGACGACGTCGCCGAAATAGTCGACAGCGCGATCTCGAGGGCCGAACACGCCGCAGAGGGCATCCGGACCGGCCGGATCGCGCCTGAGCCTATCGGGTCCGAATCATGTGCGTACTGCCGCGCTGCGCGGTGGTGCGGACGGGCGGAGGGATGACCTCGGATCTCAACGAACAGCAGAAGGCAATCGTGGATGCGGCCGAGACGGACCTCTGCGTCACCGCCGCGGCCGGTTCGGGTAAGACGCGTGTGCTCACCGAACGTTTCGTTGCGCATGTCATGGGAGCCCAAGATATACGGCGAGGTCTTGAGTCGCTGCTCACGATCACGTTCACCGAAAAGGCCGCCGGTGAGATCACGGAGCGCATTAGGCAACGACTCGCGGGGGCGAGCGCGGCCGCCGGCGAGAGGCTAGTCACCGACTGCGCTTGGATCTCAACGATTCACGGCTTGTGCGCGCGCCTGCTGCGACGCCACGGCCTCGACATAGGACTGGATCCCGAGCTCGACATCGGCTCGGACGTCGAGCTCGGCTCCTTGAAGCAGCGGGCATTCGAGGACGCGGCCGTCCATCTCTTGGAACAGCCACACGCGGGCATCGGGCCGCTGCTCGACGCATTCACAAGGTCCACGCTGTTCCGGGCTGCAGACGCGGCATTCGAGTTCACTCGTTCACTTGGGATAGCGACGAGCGAGATTCGCGTGCACCCCGCCGACCATGTTCCTGTCCGGGTCTGTGTCGAGGATCTCGTGAACGTGCTGGATCGACTGCGGCGGATTCAGCAGACCAAGACAGCGAGAGACAACGTCGCCGTCCTAGAGGAGGCGATAGCCGCGATCTCCGGCTGTCTCCCGGACAGGAGCGCCGATTCCGAGGCGATCTGCGTTCTCGCGCGATTCGGCCAGAAGAAGACCGGCTCGCCAGAGCTGAAAGCACTGGCAGCCGAAGCGGAGGAAATCGCTCAACGCGCATTGGCGCATCTGGCGCAGTGCGCCGTTCGGGAACATGAGTGCGCCTTCCTGGCTCTCACGAGCGAATACGCGCAGGCATACACGCGCGGGAAGGCCGAGCGGGGACTGCTCGACTTCGAGGACCTACAGCTGCGTACCGTCGAGCTGTTCGAGCGATTCCCGTCCGTCGCGCGCTGCTACGCCGGGATGTTCGCGGGTGTCATGATCGACGAGTTCCAGGACACGAACGCACTTCAGATGCGGGTCGTCGGCGCGCTCACCCGACAGGGCCTGCTGACCGTGGGCGACGAGAAGCAGTCCATCTATGGTTTCAGACACGCAGACGTCGGCATCTTCAAAAGGCGGAGGGAAGAGGCGGCGTCGGCCCGCGGCCTGAGGGTCAACTACAGATCCCATCCGAACCTCGTGGCCTTCCTGAACGACGCCTTCTCCCGAGAGCCCTTCTGGCCCGGGGACTTCCTGGGACTGGAGCCGGGCCTCGAAGCCGCAGATGACGCAAGGGCGGAGCGTCTGCTCGGCCCGTCCCGCGTGACGGCGCTCCTGATCGATGCCGGTGTCTCCGGTGACGACGCGAGGGCCGCCGAGGCCGCTGCCGTTGCCGCCCACGTGCGTCACCTGGTGGACGGCGGCATGGCGAAAAGCGACATCGTGTTGCTTCTCCGGGCCATGCCGAAGGCCGATCTATACGCCGACGCTCTACGTGCCCAGGGAATAGAGGCATTCGTCGCGAGCGGCCGGACATACTACGACAGACCTGAGGTCCGCGACGTGGAGATGCTGCTGCGAGTAGCGGCCAATCCGTTGGACTGCGAGGCGCTCGCGCACGTGCTCGCCGGACCCATGACCTCACTCAGCGACGACGCCCTCGCGAAGATCCGGCTGAATGCCCGGAACGGAAACCTCTGGGCTGCATGCAGGAGCCTTGAGCTGCTCGAGCTGTGCGACCGAGACGTCGATCGCCTTCGAGGCACGCTTGACACCATAGAGGAGATGCGAGGGCGAGCGGGACGCGTGTCACTGTACGCGCTCATCCATCGGGCGTGCGAGCGGCTGAAATACGACGTGACACTGTGCGCCCAGGGGTGGGAGGGTGCTCGTTCCTGGGCGAACGTCCTCAAGCTCGCCCGGCTTGCGGAAGAGTTCGAGCAGACCGTCTCCCGCGACCCCTCGGCATTCGTCGAACATATCTCCCTGAAGCGCGGACTGGCGTCGCCGGAAGGCCAGGCGGCGTTCGCGGTCGAAGGTCTGGACGCCGTTCGAATCATGAGCATCCACGCATCCAAAGGGCTGGAGTTCCCTGTCGTGATCGTCGCCGACCTGGCGCATCGCCGCCCTGGGCCGCCGGGCATCGCAATCTGCCGGGACGACGAAGGATTTCCCGTCCTCGGCATGCGGCTTCCGGCCGCGGCGGCCGGTCAGGAGAAGCCGGTCACGACTCTGGGGCACGAGAGGGTCGTTGCTGCCTTGCAGGAACGGGAACTCGCCGAAGAGAAGCGGATCTTCTACGTTGCATGCAGTCGCGCCCAAGATGGGCTGGTGCTGGCTGGCCGCACGCGCTTCGAGGCACCCAGCGGCTCGGAGCTTCCGATCGATTGGATCAGACGACTTCTGGGTTTCACGGAGCCGGGGAGCGTAAGAGCGGGAGACGTACGTGTGGGGCGCGCGAGCATCCGAGTACTCACCCCAAAGCCCGAGGAGCCCGCGACGCACGGCGCGGACTTCCCCCCGGCAGGGACGACGGACGCGCACCCGGCTGCCGCGGTTCTTCCTAGGTCGCCGGCCGAAGTCCACCACTCGGATCCGGTGCCGGACCGCGTCTCATTCTCCGGGCTCAGGCAGTACCTGACCTGCCCGTATCGCTACTACATAGAACGCGTTGCCCGACTCGGCTCGACGGACGCCCCCGCGGGGGACAGCGTGACGGCTGCGACGCGGGGGTCCGCGATCCACGCGGTGCTGAGCGTTTCTGCGCTCGAATCGCTCCCACCGCCAGAGCGGATCGACGAAATCTGTCGCGCGAACGGTGTCCCGCCCGAGGTCATTGGCGAAGTCACGGAGACATGCGAGCGATTCCTCGCATCGCCGAGCGCGCGGCGCCTGATGAAGGCCGATCTCATCCAGCGTGAGGCTTACTTCGCCGTGTCGCTCAGCTCAACGATACTGGACGGCGCGCTGGATCTCATTGCGTGGTTCGGGGACGACGCGCTGGTGGTCGATTACAAGACCGGTGGCGCCCCCTCCGCCGCCGAGGAGGACCGACACCGACCTCTTCAGGCGCATTGTTACGCTCTGGCGGCGATGGCGATGGGTGCGAGGAGCATATCCGTGGAGTTCGTCGAGCTGGACAGCTCCGAACCGGGAACGACGTACGTGTTCCAGGGTGCCGATGAGCCGGAGTTGCGCGCGGAGATCGGTCTCATCGTCGACTCGATCATGCGCCAGCGGTTCGATCCGCGCCCGGCCTACGACCCTATCGCGTGCAGGGAGTGCCCGGCCGCGACCGGTCTTTGCCCGAAGAGCCGTGCTCTACACTAGACTCTCTGTCGAAGCTGCCCGCAAGCGGCGTCGATGTCAGCACCGCGCTCGACGCGCACCGAGCATTCGACTCCGGCCTGCCGAAGACGCCCCTCGAACAGTTCCACGCGGCCGCTGGACGGCCGTCCGAGCCCAGAGCGGCCCACGGGATTCGCTGGAATGAGATTCACGTGACAGAGCAGTCCTCGGCAGAAGGCCACGAGCGCATCCAACTCGGCCTCGGTGTCGTTCACGCCGTCGATCAACGCGTACTCGAGAGTAGGCCTTCGGCCTGTGCGCTCGGCGTAGTCAACGAGAGCCGCCCGCAGCTCCGGCAGTCTCACACCTGTGACACCAGGCATGAGACGGTCCCTTGTACTCTGCACGGCTGAATGCAGCGAGACCGCCAGCGTGAACTGTTCGGATTCCTCGGCAAGCTTGCGAATGCCCGTGACGAGCCCGCAGGTCGATACGGTGAGGTGTCTCGCGCCGATTCCGAGGCCGTCCGGTGAGTTCATTAGCCGGAGAGCCTCGATGGAGGCGTCGTAGTTCGCGAACGGTTCGCCTTGGCCCATCGCGACCGCATTGGTCACGCATCTGCGGAAATCCGCCCCGACCTGGCGGACCTGGTCCACCATCTCGCCGGGGTAGAGGTCGCGGGTGAAGCCGCCTGCGCCCGTTGCGCAAAACGCGCACCCCATCGCACAGCCTGCCTGTGTGGAGAAGCACACGGTCAGCCGGTTGCCTGCGGGGAGCCCCACGCTCTCGACGGTTACGCCGTCTGCCAGACGCCAGAGGTACTTGCGCGTGCCGTCGACTTCCGAGATCTGTCTGGCCTCGAGTTCGGGTGTACCCAAAGGGAACCGCGCCGAAAGAGTCTCTCGCAGGTCCGCAGGGATGTCGGTCATGTCCTCGTATGACTCTACGCCATGATGGTACAGCCACCTGAGAACCTGACCCGTGCGGAACGCCGGCTCGCCGAGGTCCCTAAGCACCTGTCCCAATGCGGAGCGCGACAGGGCTTTCACCCCGACGGTCGAGGCTGCTCTTGAAGACCGATCACTCACCGAGGTTCTCGAGAGCCTTCCTGTACTCCTCTCGGTGCTCCTTCTCGAACCGGCCCACTGAACGGAAGTAGAACGCGATGTCGGAGAGGCCTTCCTCTTCCGCCGTTTCCGCGAAGGCAGGGTACATCTCGGTGGTCTCGTAGTCCTCGCCCTCGGCTGCCTTTTGCAGATTGGCCGGCGTGTCCCCGTACGCTGACATGTACGCGAGATGACCGAGGGCGTGCGCGGTCTCCTCGGCCCCGGCGCGCTCGAATGCCGCGCGAGCTTCGTGCGCACCTTCGATCTCCGCGATGCGGGCATAGAGGGTGTACGAGCGATTGGCCTGGGATTCACCGGCAAATGCGGCCTTGAGGTTCTCAAGGGTCTTGGTGCCTTCGAGGCTCCCGGGACCGTCGTACTCCACGAATGAGTTCTTTGCTCCGCAAACCGGACAAGTCTCCGGTGCGGGCCCGATGTGGAAGTACCCGCAGCCCTTGCAGCGGTAGCGGTCGACCATGGCGCGCCCTCCTTCTTCCGCCCCGCACTGGCGCCGGGCGTGACGACAACAATTCGGTGTTGCAAGTGTATTCCCATCTTGCGAAGGTCAGGAAGGCTCGCGAGAGCCGGACCATACCTGTATGGGAAAAAAGGAGTCGGAGACGCGCAAATGGCGCGCAGGGGACGTTCGGAGGCAATCGGACAGAAGGAGGGCGGGGATGAGGCGGACGCGGCGCGAACTCATTATGGCGGTGGTCGCCGCCCTATTGCTCATGGCCGGGTCGCCCGGTTCGGCGAAGGCGCTCCCGCAGATCGGCGCCGAAGCGTTCCAGCCATCTTCGAACTGCGGTTGCCACGCCGCGTTACTGGAACAATGGGGGGCGTCCATGCACTCCAAGGCCCTGGATGACCCGCTTTACCTGTACAAACTCGAAGAGGCGAACAAGGCGACCGATGGCGCCCTTGGCGCATTCTGTAACACGTGCCACGGACCCGTCGCGACGATGTCGGGCGAGATCACCGACCTTAGCGGCGCCTCGGCGCAATCGCGCGAGGGCGTCGCCTGCGGATTCTGTCATCATGTGACCGGCACCGGCCAGCCGATCGCAAACGTCTCCCAAAGTGTTCAGGCCGACGGAGTGATGCGCGCGCAATTCGACGACGCAGTCTCGCCGTTTCACGAGACCGCCTATTCCGGCTTCCACCAGACGGCAGAGTTCTGCGGTTCCTGCCACAACGTCGACCACCCGGTCAACGGGCTGCACCTGGAGTCTACCTACACCGAATGGAAGGAGGGACCGTACGCCCCGGAGGGCATCGTGTGCCAGGACTGCCACATGACTCCGGGTCCTGGAGTGACAAAGCCATACCCCGGCACCGCCGCCGCCGGCGGTCCGCAGCGCGACCACATCTACCAGATGACGTTTGCCGGCGGAAACGTGGGGCTCGGCGACTCTGTCCGCGCGGAAGAACGACTCCAGGCGGCTGCCACGATCGAGCTGCGGGTTCCGGAAGTGATCGAGACCGGCACCCCGGCCCAGGCCCAGGTCGTTATCACGAACTCGGGAGCCGGCCACTTTCTTCCCACGGGCCTCACCGAAGTCCGCCAGATGTGGCTCGAAGTCACAATCGCTGGTGAGGAGCAGGAGCCCACCGTCATCGGCACCCATGAGTTCGGCACGGTCCTCGAAGACGCCGACGGCAACTCTCCCGTCGAACTGTGGGAAGCTGTCGCTTTCGCCAGTGACGACCGCATCCCGCCCAAGGAGTCCGTGACGGACACGTTCGATTTCGAAATGCCCGACGCTGACAAGGTCGACGTCGTCGCGACGCTCTACTACCGGTCGTGCACGGAAGAGATGGCCGATGCCGCCGGCGTCGAGATTCCCACGACCACGATGGCCTCGGTGTCGCAGCCCGTGTTCACGTCCGCTGCGGAGCGGGCGGCGTACGGTCGCGAGAACGGTGACGGCGGTAACGCCATCGCACTCGCGGCTGCGGTCTTCGGCCTTGCTTTTCTTACCGGTGCCGCGTGGTGGACCGTGCGCTCCCGGGCAAAGAGAAACAGGGCGAAAACCTAGGGCCGTCTATGGGTGAGGAGTGACGGTGGTCTCATAGGGGAGATCGAGACTCCGAGGCTTGATACCCACCGTCATGTCGACTTCTATGAGTTCGCCGTCCCGGTACAGCGTGAGCGTGACCGTATCACCCACGCGAGTGCGCTTCACTTCCAGGATGAGGTCGTCCATCGAGAGGATGTCGGAGTCGTCGAGCTTGACCACGACATCGCCCTCCTGAAGGCCTGCCTTCTCCGCCTCGGTGCCCTCGGTGACCTCTACTATGTACGCACCCTCCTCGACGGGGAGGTCTTCCTCCTCGGCAAGCGCCGCGTCGACGGTTCGGCCGAGGACTCCGAGGTACGGGTGTTGAACGCTTCCGGTCGATATGAGTTCCTCTGCCACGCGCTTGGCGCGATTGATGGGCACTGCGAAGCCGATTCCTTCATTGCCTCCGGTCTCAGTGAAGATGGCGCTGTTCACCCCCACCAGCCGACCTTCGCGTGTGACGAGCGCGCCGCCCGAGTTGCCCGGGTTGATCGCCGCGTCCGTCTGGATGACGTCCACGAGCGGGTAGACTCCCTCGGGTGACGCGACCGAGTTGGGTAGAGAGCGGCCAATCGCCGACACGACCCCGCTCGACACGGAACGGGACAGGCCGAACGGAGAACCGATTGCGACCACGAGCTGGCCTACTTGGAGGTCGTCCGAGTCGCCGAGCTCGATCAGAGGGATCTCGGCGTCGATCTTGACGACGGCGATGTCGGTCTCTTCGTCGGCGCCTATGAGCTCGGCCGAGTGACGCTCCCGGTCCGACCCGGTGACGATGATCGACGAAGCTCCGGAGACGACGTGTGCGTTGGTCATGATGAAGGTGCCGCCGTCTTCGGCGGAGTCGAACGCTACGCCGGAGCCGTTCGAGACCGACGGGACCCCCGGGTGCCCCTCGGGCAGGTCGCCGCTGTCGTCCGTGACGACATCGCCCGATACGTCGATATTGACCACGCTCGGCAACGCAGCTGCGGCTGCGGCCACGACAGGCTCGTCTGTCTCCGACGGGACGACGCGTATGGTAGACGTCTGACCGATGTCGGCGCCGTCTCCATGGGTGGCCAACCATCCGCCCGCGAAACCAGCGGTCCCGCCGACTACCGTGCCGAACAGGAGCGTCACGACAAGCGCGATCATCACAACCGCTCCGGTGGACGGACCCGTCCGTCGCGTCGCGTCGTCCGCAGCCGACTCCGCCGGGGCGCCGGATTCCGGCGGCATGTTCAGCGGCGCAGGAGACTGCGCTGCGGGTTGTTCGGTAGGAATCTCGCGCTCGTCCATAGTTCACCTCTTGGCCGTACCGGATCAGGTACTGTCTGCGATGTCGTGTTCATGATAGTCCTCACTGTCACGCGCGATGCCGCACTGTGGGAAAATGCATAGAAGTCCCACAACCCGATGAGGACCCTTCACGTGGCCCAAGGCACGTCCGACGCCCCCACCTGCGTCCAGCCGACGCCCGATCCCCGGGCGGTGATTGCCGTGCTCATGGCCGGGACCTTCCTGGCGCCGCTGGACTCGAGCATCGTGAACATCGCTCTTCCCGCCATCGCGTCCGGGTTCCAGGTTCGTCTGGCTGCGGTGGGCTGGGTCGCGACCGCTTACTTGCTGACAAACGCCTCCCTCGTGCTGGTTATGGGCCGGCTCGGCGACCTCTGGGGAATTCGGCGGATCTACGTGACGGGGTTCGCGGTATTCGGAGCAGGCTCGCTGGCATGCGCGCTTTCGCCGTCTTTGGGCTGGCTGATCGCGGCGAGGATTCTGCAGGCAGTCGGCGCCTCAATGATCTTCGCTGCGAGTCCCGCACTCGTGGTGAGGACGTTCCCTCCACGCCGCCGTGGCTGGGCGCTCGGCTGGATAAGTCTCGCCGTTTCTGCCGGCCTCACCGCTGGACCGTCGCTCGGAGGAGTTCTGCTGGGCACTTTCGGTTGGCCGTCGATATTCCTAATCAACCTGCCCCTGGTAGTGCTGGTGATAGCCGCGGCCAAGCGCCTGCTCCCCTCCGACTGCCCGGTGGAAGAGCCGTTCGATCTGCTGGGCGCAGCGCTCGGCGCGCTCGCCCTGACATCCCTTCTGGTGGGCCTGTCGGAAGTAGACCGCCGAGGAATACTCTCACCGTTCGTGCTCGGCGCCGTGGCGCTCGCCGCGGTCGCGGGCGCCGCGTTCGTAATGGTGGAACGGCGGCTCGAACACCCCATGATGGACCTGAGCCTGTTTTCCTCGCGGTCCTTCTCGGCGGGTGTGGCCGCCGCAGTGCTCAGCTACATGAGCCTGTTCGCGATCACATTCACGATGCCGTTCTATCTTCTCCAAGTCAGAGGCATCGAGCCGGGTCTCGCGGGGCTGGTCCTCACGGCTACTCCGTTGAGCATGGCGCTGTTCTCGCCCCTGGCGGGCCGGCTTTCCGACTCCTGGGGCAGTCGCGGGTTGGCGACAGGCGGGATGGTATGGCTTGCCCTGTCGGTAGCGGTGGCCTCGCGCGTGTCCCAGGCGACGCCCTTGTGGGCGATCGCGGCTACGCTTTTCAGCATCGGCACCGGACTCTCGGTGTTCACGGCACCTAACACCGCCGCCATCCTTCGAGCCACGCCGCAACACCGGGTCGGGGTCGGGTCCGCCCTCACCAGCCAGGCGCGCAACGTCGGCATGACCCTTGGCATCTCGGTTACGGCGGCGATTATGTCCACCATGCTCGGCGGCCGGGAGCTCATTAGGGGGGAGGGCGCCCTTCCGCCGGCGGACGCCGCAGCCTTCCTGGATGCCCTGCAACCAGCCCTCGTCGTTGCTGCGGCTGTAGCCGCGGCCGGCGCGTTCGTGTCGTGGTTGCGCACCCATGACGGGGTCCGGGACGACGAGGTTGAGCCACCGCAGACCGTCCCGTAGACTCGCTGGTGACACGGGGGGAGCGACAGATGGACGACATGCTCGCGCAAGACACCGGCGAGACCGGCGAGAATGATGGCGATCTCGCTGAGGTCGAGACATCCGTCGCCGAAGATACCCAGGACGCTTCCGGGCCCGAAGCCGACACCGCGACTCCACCTGAGGGAGAAGCGGAAGCTCCGGTCGGCCCCGAAAGCGGGCCTGAACCCGCCCCGGCGCTGACACAGGAGGGCGAGACGGACGCGGAGCCCCCGTCGGAGCGGGAAGGCGAGGCAGAGGCGGAGTCCGCACCGGCACCAGCCATAGACACGGCGCTACCCGACGTGGCCCCCGGACCGCGTTCACCGGAGGTGCCCTGGTGGCCCTTTGTCATCTACGTCGCCGCCTGGGTGGGGCTGGTCGCTGCCGCGGTCCTCACCCTGTCGTACGACGCTGACGCGCTTCCCGCAATACAGCAGGAACCCTACCCGTACCTGATTCTCGGCGGCCTCGTTCTTACGTTGTTCGGGCCTGTGCTGGCTCTGACTTCGTGGTTCTTCACGTGGGCGCGAGCAGGCAAGGGAAGGCGAGTCGGTCTGCTGACCTCGGCTCTCGTGCGAGGCGCCGGAGTCACGCTCCTGGGTGTGCTCATGTGGTGGGGTACTCTTGTGGCGGTCGACGCCCTGCGTCTGGGCATCATCGGCTGAGAGGAGACGATGAGTCTGTGAGCGGGAACGCCCAGCCCAGGGTCGCGGTCCTCATGGGCGGCCGGTCGGCCGAGCGCGAGGTGTCGCTGCACACCGGTGAGCAGGTCGCCGCGGCGCTGGCCGAAACGGACCACGATGTCGTCACGATAGACGCGGGCGAGAGGGCATTCATTCGGAGGATCGAAGACGCGGCACCGGACGCAGTGTTCATTTGCCTGCACGGACGGTTCGGCGAAGACGGGACGGTACAGGGTCTTCTCGAGTTGCTCGAGCTCCCGTATGTGGGATCCGGCGTCCTGTCCAGCGCCTTGGCGATGGACAAGGTGATGACCAAGCACGTCTTCACTGCTGCCGGGATCCCTACGCCGGCCTACGTCGCGCTAGATGCAGGAGAGCCGTTCGACACCGCGCGGATCGCAGACATCCTGGGCCCTAAGGCCGTCGTCAAACCAGCCAGCGAGGGTTCCGCGATAGGGGTCACCATCTCTCACGCGCCCGACGAGCTCCCTGACGCGATCGAAGAAGCCTTCCGCCACGACGAATCCGTACTGGTCGAGGCGTTCGTGTCGGGCGTGGAGGTTACCGTCGGCATTCTGGGAAACCGAGAGCTGACGGCGCTCCCCACCCTGGAAATCGTGCCCGAACACGAGTTCTATGACTATGAGTCCAAGTATGTTCCGGGCATGAGCGCGCACATCATCCCCGCTCGCGTGAGCGAGCACGCGCAAGCGGTGTGCACCAGCCTGTCCATCGACGCCCACCGGGCTTTGAAGTGCCGAGGAATGTCGCGCACGGACATGATCGTCACCGAGGACGAGCAGGTGCTCGTCCTGGAGGTCAACACCATTCCGGGGATGACGAGCACGAGTCTGCTGCCCGACGCCGCACGGGCCGCGGGAATCTCATTTCCAGAGCTGTGCGCGAGACTCGTCGCCCTCGCGCTCGAATAGCGGATCTCGCTGTCGAATAGCGCTTCTCGGCACGCGCCACCGCAGACGCAGGCGCTCTCACTCAGTCCCGGGGGACGCGGGGAGTTCCATCACGAAGCGCGCTCCAGTTCCGGCGGGCGAATCGGCAAGGAACACTCGCCCTCCATGACCTGTGACTATCGCTCGGGCGATCGGGAGTCCAAGGCCAAGACCGTGAGGCGCGGCGCCCTTGGCTGCGAGTCGTTCGAACAGGTTGAAGACACGCTCGCGGTCCTCGGCCGGGATGCCTGGTCCGAAGTCCTGTACCGACAAACGCACGATGCCTGAGGCATCCATGTCCTCCACGTCGATGACTATAGGCCCTTCGCCATGCGCGTGTTTCACGGCGTTGGACACGAGATTCTCGATCGCCTGTCTCAGGCGGGTGGGGTCCCCTTGGAGTTCGCCCAGACCCCCCTCGACCGAGATGCGATTGGAGTAGAGGGGGGAGACGTCGTCCGCGACTTCTTCGGCGAGCTGTCGCAGGGCGATATGCCGACGCACGGCGGGGGCGAACACTTCGGACTTCGAGATGGCGGCCATGAGGTCGTCGAGCAGGATCTCGAGTCGTTCGACGGCGCGACCGGCTGCGGCTCGAGCACGGTCGATGTCGGCGCCCGGGCGATCTCGCTCGAGCAACTGCAGGTAGCCGCGAACGACCGTGAGTGGCGCCCGAAGTTCGTGCACCACGAGCGCGAGGCGCTCGGAAGCATCGTTCTCGTGCGTGTCGTGAGCCGGCACCGGCGACCCCTTCGCGTTATCGACGATCGCGGGTCCATGATAACGCCCGTGTGCGACACGCCGCGAAGCGATGCCGAACGCGTCAGCTTCGGGAGGAGCGCACCTTCGCAATCGTGACCTTGGTGATGTCGATCAGCACGGTGGGCACGAGAGCCGCAACGATCACATCGAGCCAGTCGTGCAGTCCCAGCGGTGACGTGCTGAACACGCCCTGGAGCGCCGGCACGTATACCACGAACATGTGCAGTGATATCGATCCGAGAACCGCCAACAACAGCCACCGGTTCTTCAGGGTCTCAGCGCTGAAGACCGTGCGCGTCTCCGACCTGAAGTTGAACGAGTGTATGAGCTGCGCGAACACGATGGACGTGAACAGCATCGTCTGTATGTGCTCGGCGCCGTCGGTCGCGATCCAGCCCTGGTAAGCGCCTATGTACACCGTGAGCGCGGACACGGTGATGAGCGCGCCCTGCCACACGACCTGGAGCTGGCGTCGCGGCGTGAGGATGGACTCGTCGCTGCTTCTGGGCTGACGGTTCATGATCCCTGGCTCGCCCGGGTCGACGCCCAAGGCGAGCGCGGGAAGTCCGTCGGTGACCAGGTTGATCCACAGTATCTGCAGGGGCAGCAACGCCGGAGTGGGGAAGAGCAGCGCTGTGGCGAAGATGATCAGGACCTCGGACATGTTGCATGACAACAGGAACAAGATGAACTTCCGAAGATTGTCGAAGACGATGCGCCCTTGCTTGACCGCCTCGACGATGGTCGCGAAGTTGTCGTCGGCAAGAACCATGTCTGCGGCTTCACGGCTGACGTCGGTCCCGATGAGTCCCATTGCCACGCCGATGTCGGCGCGCTTGAGCGCCGGCGCGTCGTTCACGCCGTCACCGGTCATTGCCACCACATGCCCGCGGTACTTCAGCGCGTCCACGATGCGAAGCTTGTGCTCCGGGTTGACCCGGGCGTAGATGCGAATGTGCTCGACCGCGTCCCGGAGCTCCTCGTCGGACATCTTGCCGAGTTCGACGCCGGTGACCACGCGCTCGCCCTCGAGCAACCCCACCTCGTCGCCGATGGCCTGTGCGGTGAGGGCGTGATCGCCTGTGACCATAGCCACACTGATGCCGGCGGTGTGGCACACGTCGATGGCCCTCGCCACCTCCGGCCGAGGAGGATCGAGCAGTCCCATGATGCCGACGTAGATCATGTCGCGTTCGATCCCGGGATCGTCGACCGGCTCTTTGTCCGCGAGTTCGCGCCAGGCAAAGGCGAGAGTGCGATAGCCTCCTTTCGCCAGATCGGCGTTCATGTCCGACAACCTCGTCCGCAGCTCGTCCGTCATCTCTACGGTGTCGCCGGCGAGAAGAGCCCGGGTGCACAGGGACAAGACGACGTCGGCCCCGCCTTTCATCAGGGCGACGTGCGTGCCGTCGCGGTCGTGAACCGTAGTCATACGCTTTCGTTCGGAGTCGAACGGGACCTCGCCGATACGCTTGTATCGCACCCGTTCGTATTCGAAACGGTGCGCCGCCTCCAGGAGAGCCGTCTCCGTGGGATCTCCGACGAGTTCCCCCTCTGATGTGTACCGTGCGTCGTTGCACATCGCCGCTATCTCGAAGAGCAGCTCACGGTCCTCTCGGGGAGGCGTCCGGTCCTCGGGCTCCAGCGAATCGTCCGGCTGGACCTGTAAGACCCGGTCTCCGACGATCAGTCGGCGCACGGCCATCTCGTTCTTGGTGAGAGTACCGGTCTTATCAGAGCAGATGAACGTGGTGGACCCTAGCGTCTCGACGGCGTGAAGCTTGCGAACGATGGCGTTGTGCGCGGCCATTGTCCGCACGCCGAGGGACAGCGCGACCGTGACGATTGCGGGCAGCCCCTCGGGAATCGCAGCGACAGCGAGCGAAATCGCGATCAGCAGCGCAACGGCGAGGCTCTCGCGGAATGATTCGTAGCCGAACGCGTCGGCAAGCGGCGGCCTGCCCGCCGCGTTCCACGCCTGCCACGCTTCGGCGCCGAAGACGATCGCCGCAACGACGAGGACGATGATCGCGATACGCTTGCCGACGGTACGAAGCTCCATTTGGAGCGGGGTACGCTCCTCCTCCTGCGAGGCGAGCAGGTCCGCGATCTTACCCATCTCGGTCTGCTGGCCGGTGCCCGTGACCACGTATCGGCCGCGCCCAACAGCCACCGAAGTCCCGGCGAACACCATGTTTCGTCGGTCTCCGAGTGCTGCTTCCTCGGTTTCCATGGGCGTGGTCCCCTTGCGTACGGGCACACTCTCGCCCGTGAGCGCAGCTTCCTCCACCTGCAATGCGCCCACCTCGAGCAAGCGTCCGTCAGCCGGTATGCGGTCGCCTGACTCCAGCAGCACGATGTCTCCGGGCACTACTTGGGCCGAGGGCACCGCCTTTTCGGCGCCACCCCGTATGACGGTGGCCTCCGGTGCCGACATCTGTTTGAGCGCTTCAAGCGCCTGCTCCGCGCGGTACTCCTGCACGAAGCCGAGGACGCCGTTCAAGATGAGTATCGCGCCGATGGCCACTGCCTCGGGAACCTGACCCTCGAACGCCGAGAATGCCGCTGCCGCGAGCAGTACCCAGATCATGAAGTCGTTGAACTGGGCCAGGAGCATGCGCCACCAGGGTGCGGCTTCCTGTGCGGTGATCTCGTTCAGGCCGATGTGTTCCAGCAGGTCGGCGGCCTGCTCCTCGGAAAGCCCCTGTTCCTGATCCGTCCCGAGATCGCGCACGACCTCTTCGGCAGACAGAACGTGCCAGGGCCGGGCAGGTGAGCTGGAGTCCCCGTCGGGACTCGCGACCCCTTCCGACCCACGCGGTTCCTCACTCAGACTCTGAGGCATATCCCCTCCGAAAGACATCGAGACCTTTGGTGGTTATTCCACCAAAGGTCTCGCGGTCACAATCCGCTGTGATGACAGGACCGGGGCCGGAGCCCGAGATTGTCGGCCTGTCGTCCGGCGCAGCTGCCGCCGGGTCGCTACTCCCCTTTGAGCGTGAGGCTAACGCAAGTCGAAGGGAATGGGCAAGAGCGCACCTGCCGAGTGGCCTTGACGTAACTCTGGCACGAGAATAGCATAAGCGACACACAGGACTTCGTACCTACTAAGTCGGTTCACTCTTACGGAGGCCACTGAGATGCGAACCAGGAATCATGGAGCCAGGGGAAGGGCCCGACGTGGCGGCCCGCCCTGCGAATCCTGCACCCTCGACACGTTGCGGAGCGGAGACGCTTTCGAGGTCCTCGAGATCGGCGACGACTCATCACGCGTGCATGCTCTGCGATTCGGAATGGCGGAAGGAGCGTGCGTGCACTGCGTCACGCGCATACCAGCAGGGCCGATCGTCGTTCGCTCGGGCCGTCAGGAGGTCGCAGTCGGCAGGAGGCTGGCTCGTCGCATCAGGGGTCGACGGACGAGTCCCGGACCCTGGCAGGTCGCGACGGACACCGGGCGGGCCGAGGAGGCTGCTTCGTGATGGAGCCATCGAAGACGTGCCACGCTCCTAACTCCCTTATCGCCCGTCGGGGGGTCGAGCAGGTCGTGCTCGCAGGTAACCCCAATGTGGGCAAGTCGGTTGTGTTCAGCGCGCTCACGGGAGTCTACGTGGACGTCTCGAATTACCCCGGGACGACGGTCGAGCTGACACGCGGGATCCTGCAGGGGCGCGACCTCATCGACACGCCAGGAGTCTACGGCGTGTCTTCCTTCAACGATGAGGAGCGAGTCGCGCGAGATGTCATCTTGGATGCGGACATCGTGGTCAACGTCGTGGATGCCGTCCATATCGAACGAGACCTGTTCCTCACGCTACAACTCGTCGATATGGGCAAACGCATGGTGGTAGCTCTCAACATGGCCGATGAGGCCCGCGCCAGAGGTGTAGTTATCGATCGGGACCTTCTGGAGGACCTCCTTGGCGTACCCGTGATCGAGACGGTGGCGGTCAAGGGCGTCGGGATCTCCGACCTTGCGTCCTCTCTCGAGAGGGCGCGCTGCGGCCACGGCGACATCGATCTGGAGCCCGACCTCGTCGAGGCCGCGGCGCTCTGCGGGACCCGCGCCGAGGCGCTGCTCGTGCTTGAGGGCGACCCAGTGGTCGCGGAGCGCCACGGCATGGCTCACGGCAACGCATGCGAGACCATCTATCGGCGCAGGCGGGCGCGCGTGGACGACATCGTCGGACACGTGCTCAGCGAGACCACGCAGGGCGCGAGCTTCTCCACGCATCTGTCCCAAGCGATGATGCATCCAGCGACGGGACTGCCCCTCCTGGGATTACTCCTCTGGGCGATGTATGTGATCTTGGGGCAATGGATCGCCGGCGGAGTGGTCGGCCTGCTCGAAGAGACTCTCATGCAGGGTTACTGGGAGCCCTTCGTGCGCGGAGCGGTCGGGGGGTTGTTCGCCGAAGGGAGTGCCGTCTACTCCGTGCTCGCGGGCGAGTTCGGCGTGCTGACGATGACCCCTACCTATCTCGTGGGCGTGATTCTGCCCCTGGTCACGGGGTTCTATCTCCTCCTTGCTGTGCTCGAGGACTCTGGATACCTGCCGAGGATAGCCGCGCTGGCTGACCGGTCTCTTAACACGATCGGACTCAACGGTCGGGCAATCATCCCGATCATCCTCGGTCTTGGTTGCGTGACCATGGGCACACTGACCACGCGCATTCTCGGCAGCAGGCGAGAGCGCGTGATTGCCACGGCGCTGATGGCGATAGCGGTACCGTGCTCAGCGCAGATAGCTGTGATCGCCGCACTCATGGCCGGTGTCGGGCCGCTGTACGCGGCGGCCTACTTCGCCGCGCTGGTGGCGATCTTCGCGGGTGTGGGGACGGCGCTCAACCGTCTGACGCCCGGACAGAGCACAGACCTCTTGATAGACCTGCCGACGTTGCGCGTTCCTCGTGTCAAGAACATCGCGCGCAAGACGATCACGAAGGTCTGGAACTTCATGCGCGAAGTCGCGGTGTTCTTTGCCGTGGGCGCTCTGCTGATCTCGCTGCTCCAAGTCACGGGTGTTCTTGCGTGGATCCAATCGGCACTTGTGCCTCTCACCGTCGGATGGCTCGGTCTGCCTGCTGAGGCCGCGACTGCGTTCGTCATGGGCTTCGTGCGCCGGGACTTCGGTGCGGCTGGGTTCTTCAGCATGCAGCTGACGGGCGCGCAACTCCTCGTCGCCATGGTCACCATCACTCTGTTCGTTCCGTGTATCGCGAGCGTGATGGTGATCCTCAAGGAACGTGGATGGGGCTACCTCGTAGGATTGCTTGCGGGATCGGTCACGATAGCGTTTATCGCCGGCGGTCTGCTTGCCCGTCTGGTCGGGGTGGTCTGAGTGAGAGCCTCTGCCACGGTGACGTGTTCGGGCGGCGCGACCGTCGCGGTGTGCCCGCAGTGCGGGCTGGCAGCCGCCGGCGCGCGCTGCCCGCGCTGCAACGCACTCAAACTGGTAGGCTGCGATGGGGCGTGCTGGACGTGCAAACGGGGACGGCCCACCCGCCCGCTGGCCCGGGACCGTGAAGGTGGCCCCCGGTCGGCTTCGTAGCCTCACGTGGTCGTCCACCGAACACGTCCGTTTGTCGATCGCGAGCGCTGTCTGCGCAACGAAGAGACCGCATGTCGTATCAGACGAACTGCGAGTCTTGGCGCACCATTCGCTTCCTGAGTCTCGCCAGACGCCCGGGATTGCGTGCGGAACGGCACGCGCAGTACCATTGGCGGGCGCTTTGAGCGCTGTTCAGGCAAGCAAGCGAAAGGATCCTGAGGATGGGCGGCCTTACCCAAAAGCAACTGGTTATCGGGCTGGTGGTCATAGCGGTCTTGCTGGCCGGTATCATCGGCATTCTCGCATGGCAGGACGCCAACGACGTACCTGCGGTGGGAGCTTCGGCACAGACACCGACCGGCACGTCCGACGGGGCGTCACAGATGCCCCCGGCCAACACCGGCTCGAGCGCAGGCGGTGAGTTCGACCCGGCCACGGCGCCTTCCGTACCCGCCGAAGAAAGCCCCGAACAGTACGTGAACCGCTACTATCAGCTGTGCCAGGACGGCGACTACGCCACCGCGTACACGATGCTGCCGACGGCGACACAGGCCTACTACGGCAACGCGGCGGGCTTCGAGCAAACGCTCACCGGCTACGGCATCACCGCTTTCCTGGTCGAGCCTCAGGTGGAGGCCGAGGGCCAGGTATCGGTCGTGGGCGTTCAGCAAGCGCAGGGGATGGACTTCCCGTACACGTGGGTTTTCGTCCAGGGGGAGAATGGCGAGTGGCTCGTGCAATCCCGCGAGATGGGCGGCTTGCAGTAGCCCGAGTGTGCGACAAAGATCTGCAACGATGCCCCGGAAAGAACGCCGGGGCATCGTTGGTTTTGCCCCGACTATGCGTCAGTGCTCCATGCTAGTGTGTGCGGATGGAGCGTGAGGCACTGACCCGGTTCATCGTTCCGGGCACCGATACGGAGATCGCGGATCGATACGGCTCCTTGAGCGAGCGCGCCCGCGGTGCGGTGTTCGGGTTCGAGGACGAGATCGCCTTCGCAGACATCGAGACGACCGGGGTCGACCCTGACCGGGACTCGATAATCGAAGTGGCCGCGGTTGTCGCCAGAGGACCCGAGATCATAGACCGCTTCAGCACTCTGGTGGATCCCGGGTGTCCGATTCCCGCAGAGATCTCGAAACTCACCGGGATAACGGATGAGATGGTGGCCGGGTCGCCGACTCCCGAGTCTGCCGCAATCAGGCTGGCCGAGTTCGTCGGAGGTCGCGACATCGTGGCCCACAACGCAGCGTTCGACCGCTCGTTCCTGCTCAGGGTGGCGCCGGAGAGCCGATTCCGTGGCGCGTGGCTCGACTCCGTTCAGCTGGCCGTGATCGCCTTGCCACGACTCCGCAGCCATCGTCTGCGCGACCTGGCAGACGCTTTCGGCTCGTGCTCTCCTTCGCATCGGGCAGCGGATGACGCGGAGGCGCTCGCGTTCGTTTGGCGGGTCCTGCTGTGCGCGCTCTCCGACTTCCCGCCGGGACTCCTGCAGCGGCTGGCACACCTGGCTCCGAACGGGGAATGGTCTCTTCGGCCGGTGGTTGCACACTTAGCCGCATCGCTCGGCCGCACAGCGCCCTTCGACATCAAGGACTCGCGGCTCGAGCGTACTGCGGCGCACAAGGCCGACGCCTTGACCGATGCGGACGAACTCGAGTGCGCGTGCCCTCCAGTGGACGAAGTAATCTCCGAGTTCAGTCGGGAGGGAATCGCCGGCAGGATGTACCCGAGTTTCGAGAACCGCGCGGAGCAGGCGCGGATGGCGTCGGCTGTTCTCGAGGCGTTCGGATCGGGCACCCACGCGGCGATCGAGGCGGGGACCGGCGTGGGGAAGTCCGTCGCATACCTGGTTCCCGCGGCGCTCTTCGCGCAGCGCAACCAGGTCGGCGTCGGGATCGCCACCAAGACGAACGCACTGATGGACCAGCTCGTATACAGCGAGTTGCCGGCGCTCTGCCGTGCTATGGCGGCGGCTCCTGAGGCGGATTCGGGGGTAGGCGAGGCGCACGCGGGCGACCCCGCCGAGCCGCCGCTGCGCTATGTCGCGCTCAAGGGATACGAACACTATCCGTGTCTGCGCAAGCTGGACCGTTTCGTGGCTGAACTCGAAGATGCGTCCGGAGAGAGGCCGATAGCGGTTGCTGCCTCCATGCTCGCTTGGATCGCCCAGAGCTCATGGGGCGATCTCGATGCCACCAACATCCATTGGACCCGCGATGTGAAGGGTCGGATAGCCGCGTCGGTTGCTGACTGCACGCATCGGCGCTGCCGCTACTATCCCCATCTGTGCTATCTACACGGGGTGCGCCGGAAGGCTGCGGCCGCCCATATCGTCGTCACCAACCACGCGCTGCTCTTCCGGGACCTCGTCTCGGGCGGGGGGATACTGCCCCCGATCAGGCACTGGGTGATAGACGAGGCGCACAGTGCCGAGAGCGAAGCGCGAAAGCAGCTCACCGTCGGGGCGAGTCATTCCGAGCTGAGCGCTGCACTCGCAGCCCTCCGGGCCGCAGGACGCGGAGGTGTCCTAGGCGGTCTTAGGCGGTCTCTCCTGGGGCATCCTCTCGGCGACCCTGCATCGGTCCTGGGGACGATCGAAGGAATGGAGCGCGACGCCGCAACCGCGGCGACGCTTACCGATTCGTTGTTCGACTTCGTGAAGGACTTGTCGGAGAGGACGGCGCCATCGGGATACGACGCCGTGGAGTTACGCATCACGGCGGAGGTCAGGCAATCCGGCGGATGGGGGAGCGTCGACTCGGTGGGCAGATCGCTGGCCAAGCGGCTGACTGCCGTCTTGGAGCAGGGTCGGCGTCTGATGACGCAGCTCGAGGAATCCGGCGCCGACCTCATAGCCGAACGCGCCGACCTCGTGGGAGCGCTGTCCCGTATCGCCGAGCAACTGGACGGTCTGTCCACGGTGCTCGATGGGGAAGAAGATTCGTTCGTATACAGCGCGTACACCGACCGGCGCAGGAACGTCACCCCCGAACGACTCGTGGCAGCCCAGCTCGATGTCGGGCTTGCGCTGGCCCAGGAGTTCTTCCCGCGCACCAGGTCCGTCGTCTTCACCTCCGCTACCATCGCCGCGGGCGAGGACTTCTCGCACTTCGCTCACACGGTCGGGTTGGACCGCCTGGAGGACAGGGAGTGGCGGCCGCTTCGGCTGGAGTCGAGCTATGACTTCGAGCGGCAGATGGCCGTGTTCGTGCCGAGCGATCTGGGTGACCCGCGCGGCCCCGCATACGTCGCGTGCCTCGAGACGCTACTCGAGCAGGTGCATCTTGCCATGGGCGGCTCGGTGCTCACGCTGTTCACCAACCGCCGCGACATGGAGTCGCTCTACCGCATCCTCGAGCCGCGCCTCGAACGCGCCGGCCTTCGGCTTCTCGTACAGGGCCGAGGCGTGTCGGCGAAGCGGCTGCGAGACGAGTTCCTTGCCGACGAGAGGCTCTCTCTGTTCGCGACCAAGTCCTTCTGGGAGGGCTTCGATGCCAAGGGTGACACCCTGCGATGCGTCGTGGTTCCGCGCCTGCCGTTCGGGAGGCCGACCGACCCGTTGGCCGAAGAACGCAGCGAGCGGGAAGGCCGCGCGGCATGGAGGCGTTACGCCCTGCCCGAGGCGATCATCGAGCTCAAGCAAGCGGCCGGCCGGCTCATCCGTTCGAGCACGGACAGCGGCTGTCTCGTGATCGCCGACGTGCGCGTACTGACCCAGTCCTACGGACGCGAATTCCTGGAATCACTGCCGGTGTGTGATGTCGAAGTGCTTCCGACGGACCAGGTCACCGAGCAGATCAGACGTCGCTTCCGAGGTTAGCCGAGCACGTTGGATGGATCGGCGGCCAGTCTCGCCACCGCAGCCCTGACATCGCGTGGTTCGACGACTTCGGCGGTGCCGAGGCGGGCAGTCACCATGCGTGCGATCCACGCGGTTCCCGCGTACGGCACCTCGACCTCGAGTGACTTCCCGTGCTGAGCGACCACGCGGGCACCGGGCCACTCGCGCTCGGAGAACGCGTCGGCGTCGTCGAAACGCAGCAGAGCCACCGGGAGGCCCTCCGGCGAGAACGCACGCCCCGCGAGGCCGTCGGGGTGCCGGGAGAACACTGTGTCCGTGAGGACCGCCGACCGGATCCTGTCCAGTCGGAACGTGCGCGGGGCGCCAGCCAGACGGCAGAACGCCGAGACGTACCAGGCACCCTTGTCGTTCATGAGTTCGAGCGGCTCGATCTCGCGCTCCGTCTCTCGGTCTGCGCCCGCGCGCCGATGAACGATGCGCACGGTCCGGCCGCGCTCGATGCCGAGGGCGAGCGTCTTGTAGACCTCGCCGACCGACTCGGTCACAGCCGAGCGAATCACCTGTGCGAGCTCCTCGGCCGAGAAGTCCGCCGAAGCTGCCTGCAGCAATCGCTCCGTCAGTGGGTGTGACGGGCCGAAGCCTGCCGCGTGCAATGCGGCAGCGAGGGCTCGCGCTTCTCCCGCCGACAGCCGCACGGCGCGGTCGAAAGCAGGCAGCGGTGCCCACACGTTCACCAGACCGTCCTCGACGAACACCGCGATCAGGTCGTCGGGATAGTACGGCGCGACGCCGCACAAGGACAGCGTGGTGATGTCGTCGGCGATCTCGGACGGCGACGCACCGAGTAGCTCGGCAAGACGCTCCAGCGGCACCGTCGTACCGGGCTGTAAGTGGTGCAGGAGCGCGAGCATTCGCCTCGCGCGATCGGCCGCGGTGAGGCTACGCATGGCGTTTCACCACTCTGGCGAAGCCTTCCGCCAGGCCCCTCGCCAGGTCCGGCGGTTCGATGATGGAGATTCCCGGGCCGTTCTCAACGACCCAGCGCAGCAGGGCGTTGCGGTCCCGTGCTGCGACCGTCCACGTCAGTCCCCCGGAGGGGTCCTCGGTGACGCAGCCCTGTCCGGCGGTAATTGCCTGGGCTCGCCATGTGATGTCGGCGTCGATGCGCAGAACCGCCTCGAACGGCTCGTCGCCGAACTGGAAGGGTAGCCGGATGTACGCCGACACGTCGAAGTCCGCGGGCCGCTCGTAGTCCCTACTCTTTGGCCGGGCGGAGTTCACTACCAGGTCGCTCAGGCGCGACAAGGCGTACGTTCGCACCGAGCCGAGAGCCACGTCTCTTCCGACCATGTACCAGCGTCCTTCGCGTGCGAACATCCCATACGGCTCCACCTTGTGACGGACGGTCTGGCTGCGAGAATTGGTGTACGTGAACGTTACTCGCTTGGACGCCCCGAGCGCAGCCGCAAGTCGGGCAACGGTGTCCCCCTGCAGATCCGGGCACTCGTCGGCTATCGCGGCCGAAGCGTGGACCTCGGGGACATCGAGGGTGTTCTCGACCTTGGCCAGGGCGAATCGCAGGTCTCCCGAGAACGGGAACGCGGGGTCCTCCAACAGTGCCGCAGCCGCCGCCCTCAGGGCCGCGAACTCATCGGCGCTCAGCGAGATCTCCGACGCAAACGTGGCCGAGGGATCCAGGCGGTAGCGACCGTCGGCATCCGCCTCGATCGCGAGTCCCGCCGCCCGCAGGTCGTCCTTGTCGCGCTCGAACATGCGCAGGAACGCGGCCTCATCCTGATCGGACGGGTATCCAGCGACCTCGGCGCGTATGCGCGCCGCGCTCGCGGCCTGCGGCGCGGCAGCCAGGTACATGGCGAGGTTCACGAGTCTCTCGGTCGCGTCGGACATGACTCCCCTTCGAGGTCGGTCGTCCCATTCTAGCGGCTGGAGAAGGGCGCTGAGCAATGTCACCGCAAAAGGAAACGAGGCGCGTGGGGGGCCGCGCCTCGTTCAATATGAGCCTGGCGGTATCCGCCCCTGAGGGGGGAGGAGAGGGCGGGTCGCCCAGCTCTGTCAGACACGCAAGCAACGGGTGTGCCAGATTCGAATCAATCGAGGTTGAGCTGTGCGAGGCCTACTGCGGTGACGCGTGTCAGGCTTGAGCGAGCGTCGCACGACGGTTGCGGGGACCCTCGTGCGGTGCTATTGAGGGACGAGGAGGTAACGCGATGAGCCACCGCGAACCCTGGGTCCCGCATGCCGGAAATCGCTTGTCCCCCGCGTCGGGGCCGAGTCCGTCCGCGGGCGCGGGCACGGTACTCGAAGCGTTCATCGACGCCTCGCACGACGTCGTGATCGTCACGGACCTCGATGGGCGGGTTCTTCGCTGGAATCGGGCCGCCGAGGAAGTGTGCGGGTTGACGGCGGGCGAAGCCGCGGGCACGGTGCTCCCGCACTTCCCCGAAGAGCTGCGCCTGCGAGCGCTGAGGGATCTCCGCGACATCGCCGCGAACGGGCAGGTCGTGCAGCGCCAGGTACACATTTGCCGAAGTGACGGGGGGCGGGTCGCCGTCGAGATGACCGAGATACCCATCACCGATGTCGAAGGCCATCCCTCTGCCGTATTGTCAGTAGGCCACCCGGTTACCCAGCCGAGGGTTTCAGAAACCGTCGGAAACGAACTCGCTACCCGGTTCGCCGAGGCGGTCATGGCTCCAGTCACCGCGATCGTCGGGTACTCGCAGCTACTCGGGCGCCCGCAGGTCTATGAGGACCCAGTTAGGAGGAAACGCATCATCAGAGCTCTACACGAGCGCTCGTTCGACCTCGACGAGCTCCTCGGCGACATGGAGATGATCGCTGACTTACGTTCGAGTCCACTGGCCCTCAAGCTCGAAGAAGTCGACGTCGCGGCTTTGGCGACCGATGTCGCCGGGCGCGTCAAGCACGTTGACCGAGGGCACGTCGTAGTGCATCCGGGGACGAATGCCAGCATCGTGAGGGTGGACCGCCGCAAGCTCGAGCGCTCCCTCGCGAGGCTTCTGGTCGCGGTCTTGCGTTACGCTGACGAGGGCGAGATCAGGCTGAGTGTAGACGCCAAGGACGACTGGGTCGTGATCTCGATGACGGCACAGAGCACCGGGGCGGAGGAAGCATCTGTGCGGTCGCGGGCGGGAGCCGCGAAGCGCGGGCGGGACGACGGAGTTGCCGAGCTGCAGTCGTGCCCCGCGCTGCAATTCGCGCGGGAGGTCCTGTCCGCCCACGGAGGCGAGATCGAGGTACTCGCCGAGGACGAGTCACGCGTGGTGCTGACGGCGAGACTACCATGTGCGGCTGCGTACATATCAGGTGACGAGGAGGTCCGTGCATGACCGACGGCGGCACGAGCGGAGTCGATTCGAAAGGTGCGGCCGAAGGGACGGATGCGCCCGCTGCACCGGGAGGTGTGCAGCCCGCGACGACCACGCCCGGAGCAGGCCGACGGATACGTGCATGGCTGATCGCTCTCTTCGTCATTCTCGCCCTCGCCGCTATCGGCACCGCCGCGTACTTCGGCTATCAGCGTGTCACGGCTCGGCAAGCCGCCGAAGACGACGTGGACCGAGCCATCATGCTGGTGGAGCGCGCCGACGGAGTGGTCCTCGACGTCGACGAGATCGTGCGAGCGGAGATCGAGGAGGGCCTGGCCGATCAGGCCGCGGCCACGCTCGAAGACATACCTGACGCGCGCGAGGACCTTGGCGAGGCACTGGTACTGATCGGCCGCGCGCTGCCCGACCTACCACAGGGCCAGGTCGAAGAAGCACAGGCGCTGCGCGGATCGGCGCAGGCCCGCCTGGACATGCTCGAGCCGGCCGACCTCATCCTCGAAGCCAACGCGATGGCCGCTCGTGCCCTCGGTCCCGCCGATGAGGGATGGGGCATGGTACTCGAGGGCGAGAGCATCGCCGATCGCGCCGTCGCCGAGTACAACAAGCTCACCGACCCGGCGGTTGCCGAGTCGAAGCGGCTCACGGAGGAGGCGCAAGCGAAGGTTCGGGAAGGACGGGACCTCCTGCAGGAGGCAGCCGACGCATTCCCTGACGCGGACCTTGCACCGTTCATCGAATACGCCGACGCGAAACTGGCCGCACTCGACGTGTCGAACGAGGCCAACGAGGCGTTTCTCGCCGGCGACACCGAGGAGGCCAACACGCTTTCCAACCAGTACAACGAGGCCGAACGCAAGCTGCTCGAACTGGCCGGCGAGCTTCCCGCGTCGCCGGCTGCACAGATCGCGTCTGCTTACGAGGCCAAGGCAGGCGATGCGACGACTGAGTACTTCGATGCGCGTGAACGGGCGACCAAGGCCGACGCGCTGCTCGACGGGTTCGGTGACTGAGGGGGCAAGGGATGGATGCGGGCGTGCTTTCGAGTTGGATATGGCCGGCGATGACCGCGGCACTCGGATTCGTGTACGTGGGACTCCTGGTTGTCCAGTGGTGGAAGCGCCGCAAACCCCACCAACTCGCGTGGGCGTTCGGCTTCCTGCTCTACGCGGTCGCCGCGTGCTTCGAAGCGTATTCGGAGGCGACGCAGAACTGGGACCCCTTCGTGTACCGCATCTACATCGTGATGGCGGCATCGCTCGTGGGCTTCCTGGGCCTGGGGACGCTCTACCTCATCACCAAGAAGCGGTGGATGGGGCATTCGTATCTCGTGTTCAACCTGGTGGGGCTCGCGCTGTTCCTCTACGGAGCATTCACCGTCGACTTGCTGATGGACAAACTCGTGCCCGGCATCGTGGTGGGCGGCCAGGCCCTCGGCGCGTCGGGCACGTTTCCCCGCGTGATGTCGTTCTGGTTCAACATCCCGGGATCGCTACTCCTCCTCGGCGGGTCGGCGTGGTCCGTTCTCAAGTTCTGGCCGAAGAAGGAGTACCGGTATCGTGCATGGGCAAACGTTCTGATCTTCGTCGGCACCCTCATCATTGCTGGAGCGGGGTCTATGGCGAGGCTGGGGGCGTCGGCCGGGCTCTACCTCGCTGAGATGGTCGCGAGCGCCGTTCTGCTCACCGGCTTCCTGATGGCGAGTACGCTCGAAAAGGGAGCGGCAAAGGTGCGGGAGAAGAAGGCCGAACCCGCCACGGCACCGGATGCCTGACGCTGGCCGTCAGTCTTCCTCGTAACCGCTGCCCTGTCGCGCGAGCGCGCCGACGTCGTGCACGATGACGATGCGGCCCTGGACCTCGAGCACGCCCTCTTCCTTGAGGCGCGCGAAAGCTCGCGACAGGGTCTCGGGCACGGTGCCCAACGCCGCGGCCAAGTCGGCTTTGGTCATGCCCAGGTCCACGCGCAGTCCCTCACTCGTGGTCTCGCCGACGGACAGCGCGCGCTGGAACAGGTACCGGGACAAGCGCGCTGGAACGTCCAGCGCCAGTGTTTGGACCACCGCCGTGAAATTCACGACCTTGTTGGCAAGACTCGAGATCGTTGTCTGAGCCACGGCGGGCTCGCTCGACAGCAACTCGAAGAGGACTTCGCGCGGCAGCCATGCTATCGTCCCGTCGGTCGTCGCCTCGATGTGCGCGGGATAGCGTCCACCCGCGAGCGCGGCGAATGCCCCGAGCGGGTCCGAGACACCTAGCTCCTCGAAAGTGATGCGCCTGCCGTCAGCGCCGAGGTAGTAGACGCGCGCCTTGCCCGAAACGAGCACGCCGAAGCCTTCCGCGATATCGCCCTCGACAGCGATGATCTCGCCGCGCTGGATGTCGCGGACGGAGGTTGCCCGAGCGAGCTTCTCGACCGCAGCGTCGCTCGCGCCGCGCCACATGCGGCAGCCTCGCAGTGCTGCCCACAGGTCGGGGCGGATGTCGGCCGGTGCGACCATGCGAGCGGGCCCTCCTGTCCAGTAGCAAGCGGCTCTCCTCGGCAATCTTCATAGATTGTATCGGCTTCTGTTCGCGGAATTGACGTGTGTCAAGGATTCGAGGCGCCGGAAGCCCGTAGGCTGGGCGTGAGAGCAGAAAGGGCGCATGGGATGAACGAGCGTTTCGCGATTGCGATGAAGGACCCGCAGGTCGTCAAGGACACGAAGCTCCTTGGGGATTTCGCGGTCATCTACTGCCAGGGCGTGCACGGGGACGTCGAGCGCAAGTCGCTTGAGAGCGACGGCGTGGAGCTGGGTGTGTACGGCGACAGGGCGCCGGTCGTGTGTGGCGAGTGCGCCGAGCTGCTCCGCTACGCCGAAGCGCGTCGAGCATTCTGCCCGAAGGACCCCAAGCCGTTCTGCAACTACTGCGACACGCACTGCTACAAGCCGGACATGCGCGAGCACGTCCGCGAGGTCATGAAGTACGCGGGTCCGCGCTCGTGGAGGCACGGGTACGCGATCGAAGGAATGAAGCACGTCATCGAAGGCAAGCGCTACAGGCGCGAGATGGAGCGCCGCGCCGCCGAGGAATCGAGGGAGACATCATGAGCACGACAGTAACGAGGCAGATCGTCCGCATCGACGAGGAGCTGTGCAACGGCTGCGGCCTGTGTGTCTCGCCGTGCGCGGAGGGCGCTATCCAGATCGTGGACGGCAAGGCGAAGGTCATTCGCGACGAGCTTTGCGACGGCGCCGGCTTCTGCTTGGGCGTGTGCCCGACCGGCGCGCTCACCATCGAGGAGCGCGAGGCGGTGCCGTTCGACCACGCGGCCGCCGAGCCGATCATCGCCGAGAAGCAGAAGACCTACATTCCGCAGGTGTGCTTCAACTGCGGCACCGACGAGGACCACGCGTCGCTGTTGCCCGTCCGACAGCAAGGGCGCAGCGAGTGGGTGTGCACGCGCTGCCTGCCGGCGTTGATCCACGGGTAGGCCGAGGAGGGCTGGCGCGGGGCCGGAGGGGTCCCGTGCTCAGACAGTCCTCGGCGGGGGCCCGCGGCACCTCGGACGCGATGCGTCCTCGGCGCCTACCCCGCCTGCGGAACTGCGCCGGGACCCCTCCGGCCCCGCGCCTTCCGCGATCGCGGAACTCGCGGCGGACCCCACCGGGGCGGCGCGACAGCACGGGCAGCAGGACCGGCACGACCCCCCACCACAGCGCGACCTGCAACACCGGCACCACCGCACGACCGATCAGGATCGACCGACAACGAGAGGGAGACCGGATGTTCTGTAACCAGTGTGAGCAGACCGCTCGAGGAGAGGCATGCACGACCGTAGGCGTGTGCGGTAAGAAGGAAGATGTCGCAGCGTTGCAGGACCTGCTGGTGAACGCGCTTCGAGGGCTCGCCGTGATCGCGATCGCCGCGAAGGAGCGGGACGTGGACACGTCGGAGGCGGCGCGATTCACGTCAGACTCGCTGTTCACCACGCTCACCAACGTCGACTTCGATGCGGCATCCATCGCCGAGAAGGTTGACGAGGCCGTGCGTTTGCGCGAGGAGCTCAAGTGCGAGGCGTGCACCGAGCTTCCGGGCGCGTTCGTGGATCTCACGCCCGCCACGACGGTCGAGGGCATGGTCGAGCAGGGCATGGAGGCCGGCTCACCGTGGGACACCTCGCGCGATGCCGACATCCAGGCGCTGCAGCAGACCACGCTGTACGGCCTCAAGGGCGTGGCGGCCTACGCGCACCACGCGCGTATCCTCGGCCAGGAAGACGCCACTGTGTACGCGTACCAGTTCAAGGCACTCGCCGCGCTCGAGGCCACATCGCTCACGCTGCAGGACTGGGTTGCGCTCGCACTCGAGTGCGGTGAGGTAAACCTGCGCGCGATGGAGCTGCTGGACGCAGCCAACACCCGCACGTACGGCCACCCTGTGCCGACCGAGGTCCCGCTCGGCCACCGCGCTGGCCACGCGATCTTGATCTCGGGCCACGACCTGCGCGACCTGCAGCTGCTGCTCGAGCAGACGGCCAGCAAGGGCATCGACGTCTACACGCACGGCGAGATGCTGCCCACGCACGCCTACCCCGAACTCAAGAAGCACCCGCACTTCTTCGGCCATTACGGGACGGCGTGGCAGAACCAGCACAAGGAGTTCGAGGACTTCCCCGGCGCGATCCTCATGACGACCAACTGCCTCATGCCCCCGCGCGATTCGTACCGCGACCGGCTGTTCACGAGCGGTGTCGTGCACTTCCCCGGCATCCCGCACGTGGAGGGCGACTTCCACGCGGTGGTGGAGAAGGCGCTGGCCATGCCCGGATTCGCCGAGGAGACCGACGCCGGCAGCGTGCTCGTGGGCTTCGGCCGCAACACCGTGCTCGGTGTCGCGCCACAGGTGATCGACGCGGTCAAGGAAGGCGCGATCAAGCACTTCTTCCTGGTCGGCGGCTGTGACGGTGCCAAGCCGGGCCGCAACTACTACACCGACTTCGTGGAGCAGGCGCCCGACGACACCGTGGTGCTCACGCTTGCGTGCGGCAAGTTCCGCTTCTTCGACAAGCAGCTCGGCGACATCGGCGGCATCCCGCGCCTGCTCGACGTGGGCCAGTGCAACGACGCGTACAGCGCCGTACAGATCACCGTCGCGCTCGCCGACGCGTTCGAGGTCGGCGTCAACGACCTGCCGCTCTCGCTCGTGCTCTCGTGGTACGAGCAGAAGGCGGTCGCGATCCTGCTCACGCTGCTGCACCTTGGCATCACCGACATCCGCCTCGGGCCGACCCTGCCCGCGTTCATCACCCCCAACGTGCTGCAGGTGCTCGTAGACGCCTTCGGCATCAAGCCGATTGGCGAGTCTGCCGCCAAAGACCTTGCCGAGATTCTCGGCCGCAAGGAAGAGGCTGCGTGATGAAACACAAGGCTGCTGTCGCGGCCCTTTCGGCGCTGGCGCTCGTGCTCGCCGCAATCGTGGTGGTGTTCGCGTTCGGCACGCCACAAGCTCCGTCTACCGTCGCGGGGGCCGGGTCGTCGCCTGGCCCGGCTCCCGCATCCTCCCCACAGAGCTCCGCGGAGGCTGAGGCCCAAGATCCGGCGGCGGAGGGCGAGGTTCCCGCTCCGGACCCGAGCAGCCCGCTCGCGATCGAGATCCCGGGATGCGTGTGTCACAGCGACGACCCCGAGGTCGTCGAGGAGCACGCGCAGTACCGTATGAACCAGTGCTTCGGCTGTCACGCCGGGGGCATGCCCGAGATGGGCGGGTAAAGTCCGCACAGCCGGCAGCCGATAATCCGGACAAGGAATCGTAGGCCTTCGCGAAGGGCGGCTCCAGCAGGAAGCCGCCCTTTGACGTGCGCCGTCCGCGCTGTCTCGCGACCGCTGCAAAGAGATGTGAGTCCCCGCGCCCCCGGTTCTGGTTTGTACGCCGCCTCTTCGGCAGACTGGATTATGATACCGATGGAGCGGTGCGATCACCGCGCGCCACCCGAACGCCCGATGGGAGACGCACATGCCGGAGGCCTTCCAGTACGTCCGCGAACTCGCCGACGAGATCGGTCCCAGACCCGCAACGACCGACGCCGAGGCCGAGGCGGCCGACTACATCGAAGACGTCATGCGCGGGCACGGCCTCGACGTCGAGCGCCAGGAGTTCGTCTCGCCGCGCACCTACTCGTGGGCGTACGCCGGATACCACGTGCTCACCATTGTCGCGGCCGTCGGCTCGGGGCTGCTGGCGGTCCTGGCTTGGCCCGCGTTCGCTGTGGCGGCTGTTTCGGCGTTCCTCATGTTCACGGACCTGGACACGCGGTTCGGCCTGTCCAGCGTCATGCCGAAGGGCCCCAGTCAGAACGTGATTGCCCGCCACGTGCCCCGAGCCCGCCGCGGAGAGCGTCTTCGCCGCGTCGTCGTAGTGGCTCACTACGACTCGGCCCGGGCTTCGCTCGCCTTCTCGCCGGGCATGGTGAAGAACTTCGAGCTCACGTTCGGTCTGATGAAAGGCATCACGTTCCTGGTGCCGATACTCCTGCTCGTCGCCGCTCTTCCCCAAAGCGATGTCCTGGATCCCTGGCTCTGGTACGCGACCATGGCGGTATCGGCTTATCTCCTGGTCCCGCTGCTCATCAACGTCCATCGCGAGATCTTCATGCACGCGACCGACGGGGCGAACGACAACGCGTCCGGCGTCGCTGCCATGCTCGGGGTGATGGGCGAGATCGTGCCGGAGTACGAAGGCGACGTCACGGCGGCCACGCAACCGATGCGACGTGTCCCGCAACCCGCTGGCGGCACCCGGGAGCAGGCGGTTCCGCCATCGGTCGCCCAGCGGGAAGAGGAGGTCGAACCAGGCCTGTTGTCGTACTCGCCGGCGACGGCACTGGAGCCCGATCTTACTGAATTGCCCGACGACTTCCAGTGGGCGGAGACTCCGTCCGCCGTGCCCGGCCAGGCGAGTTTCGAGCTCGACACCGTGGAGTTCCAACCGGTCGAGTCTCAGGCAGGGGTGGAAAGGCTGCGGGACGGCGCCGGGCAGGCGCCCGAAATTACCGAACGCCCCACGGAGCCTCCGTTGACCGGCACATGGGGCGAGGTCGAAACGGATTTCGACGGCGACGGGTTGGCCGACGTCCGCGAACCGGAGTACGAAGAGCAAGAGATGAGGCGAGAGCTCTTCGGCGCACCGGAGGAAGCGTCTGACGCCGCGCCCAGCGGGGGCGTGCGCCCCAAACGCCAGGGGCTCTGGTCCCGGATCCGCGGCCGTGACAAGACCGAGGGCGGCGTGAGCTCGTGGCTCGGCGTGGGCCGCGATTTCGACGCGCGTCAGGAGGGTCGCGAGATCGGCTCGTGGGACAACTTCGAGGACGAGGACGACGACTTCGGGCTCAAAGGCGGCTGGGCCGGGGACGATCCCATCGGCGACCCGGATTTCGCCCGCAACGAGGCCGTCCGCATCCGGAAGCGCGTGACCGAGTCTATCGACAGGGCCCTGTCGGAGAAGGAGGTCTGGTTCGTCGCGACCGGCGCGGAAGAGGCGGGCACGGTGGGTATGCGGGCGTTTCTCGACGAGTTCGCCGAGGACCTCAAGGGAGCGCTCATCATCAACCTCGACAACATAGGCGCGGGGACGCTGCACTGGGTCACGGAGGAAGGCATGGTCCGCCGCTATCATTGCGACCGCCGCCTCGCGAGCACCGCCCGCCGGGTCGCGCACGAAGAAGAACTCCCGGTGCGCGGACGCCCCTATCGCGGTCTGTCGACGGACGCCACGCCTGCGCTGGCCCGTGGCTACAAGGCCATGAGCATCATGGCATTCGACATCAACGGGCGTCTGCCCAACTGGCACTGGCGCACCGACACCTTGGACAACGTTCGCCCCGAGAACATCGAGCAAGCGGTGCGTCTCGTGACAGGGATCGTGCGGAACATCTAGGCAACGCGGATCGGCAAGCACCGGCGCGTCAGTCGGCCAAGGACTCCTCGGCGGATTCTACGGGGACAAGGCGGCGCACGGCGAACCGGCCGGCGTAAAACGACAGCACGGTACCTCCGATGGTGAGAGCGGCGGCAGTCCAGAACACCGGCAGCATCCACGACGAGCGCTGCAGCGCCACCACCACGATTGCGAACAGCACGAACCCGAGGTGCAGCAGCCCCGAGCCCGTCTTGGTGAGCCGTCCCTCCGTCAGGTAGGAGGGCCCGCGTGCACCGGCGACGGTAAGCGCTACCACGGCGATCTGGATGAACGCCGCCAGTGCGAGGTAGGCGGCAAGCCCGATCGCGAGACTGTCGGTGAGCACTCCTGCGACGACGCCGAGAAGCAGCATCCCGCCAGACACCCCGATGAGTGCTCGTCGTGAGAAGAGCCGCTTGGGGACGCACAGGCCCATCACTACTACGAGTGCGACCACCTGGGGTGCGGCAACGGCATTCATGACCGCGACGAACCCCGGGTATCCGGCCTGCTCCCATCCGGGAAGCGTGCGCAGCGCCCACCACGAATACAGCGTTCCCAGGAACGATTGGACGCCAAGCGATCCGAACAGAGCGACCGTGGCCACGGTGAGCGAGAAGTCCCACGTGCGCCTGAGCGGTGTCTCTTGCATGCGTGCGTTCACGTAGCGGGCGCCTCCTCTCAGGCGTAGCTGTGCGCGCCGGGGACGATGTAGGTGGCCAGATAGGTCAGCACGAGCACTACGAAGGACAGGATCGCCAGGGCGGCCACCCAACGCCATATCCCTCGGCGGCGCAGGTAGAGCCGCGCGTGCAAATAGGCCGTGTATAGGAGCCACATCATGATGGACATGTTCACCTTGCCCGACCACCACCATGACTCCCCGGACCATGCGAGGATCGCCCACGGGAAGCCGAGCAGCATTCCCGCGGTGAGCGGCAGGTAGCCCAGTCGCGCCCAGCGGTACGCCGTGCTCTCGAAGGCCGAGAAGCGCGTGCGCACCATATGCAGCGTCGCCACGAACGAGACGGCGAAAGCACCGTAGGAGACGAAGAGCAGCGGGGGATGCACCCACATATACCAGGTGTTGTAGTAGAACTGGCGTGATGCTTCCATACCCTGGTACGCCGCGAACGAGCCCTGATTCAACCCGGTGGCCATCGCCTGGAGATAACCGCCGTACTGGCCGAGGAACTGCGGCAGCGGCTCGGTGAACGGACGGCCCCACAGCACCGCTCCGGCCGTGAGCGCCGCCGCCGTCAGCGCGACTCCCGGCAACAATTCCTCGCGGTGCCGTCGCATCAGGAGCGCCATGACCGCCACGATGAATGCCCAGACATACAGCTTCTCGGACTCCACCCACAAGGGAACGGTCACGTGGCCGGTGACTTGTCCTGTCTCGGGGCTGACCACTGCTGCTGCTTCGTAGAGACGCCAGTGAAACCACGCCAGCACCCCTTCTCCCGCGAGCAGGAGCAGCACGAGGCCGCCGACGGCCAAGCCAAGCCAACGTCTCAGTGCGGGTACGATCGACATGAGAGCGACGATGACGCTAACCGCGAGTAGGCCCGCCTGCACGGGGCGTCCGATGACGGCCAGAGTGTCGAGCACGTCTCCGATTGTGTTGGCGGTGCCGGATACGTCCATGCGCCTCATCTCGCCGCGCGTGCAGGGGCAAGTATACCCCTCGGCCCATCTCTCCGGTTTGCGGGGCGCGCGAGCGTGGCGGTACACTTCCACTCGCCCCGAGGTCTTGTCTGCGTGGCGGCAGCGCCGCCGTACGGAGGTTGCCGGTTGACCCCGAGCCGCATCGCCAAGAAGGTCCAGAGGCGCCTTATGGTGTCATGGCGGGAGCAACCCACTCGCTACGACATCGAAGCGATGCAAGCCAACATGCGCCGCGTGGGCCTGGTCATTCGCGTGCGCTGGGCTATCGTCGCGGCGCTCACGGTGTTCTCCGTCTTCGCCGCTTCCGCGTACGCGGTGCAGACGCCCTGGTCGGAGTTGTGGGCGAACATGCGTGTCCCCGCAGCCGCCCTTGTCTTCGTGCTCGTCTACAACACGTACTACCAGCTCACGTACAAGTACCTCGGGAACATCGCCATCCTCAACCACGCCCAGCTGGTGTTCGACACGCTCGTGGTGACTGTGCTCGTTTACTACAGCGGCGGAGTGCACTCGTGGTTCTGGGCCATGTATCCCTTGTTCATCCTCGAGGCCGCTTTCATCCTGCCGAAGACACGCAACACGTGGTTCATGGCCGCAGTGTGCGGCGTGTTGATAACCGGCGTGTACTGGGGCGAGTTCTTCGGCTGGATAGAACACGTCGAAATGCCGTTCATCGAGAGAGCCCTTACGCATGACGCTGCGTTCGTTGCCATCCGGTACCTGTGGCAGATCACCGTGTTTGCGGGTACGGCCACCGTGGCAACGCTCATGACCGCGGCCATCCGGGAGCGCGAGGCCGAGCTGGCGGCCGCAAGCATCATCGACGACAAGACGGGTCTGTACGACAGGCACTACTTCCTGCGAGCGCTGAACAGCGAACTCACCCGTGCCGAACATGACAAGCGGCCCGTACACGTCCTGATCGTCGACATCGACGGTTTCGGAGAGTTCAACAAGCTCGTGGGACTCGAGAGCGGCGACAAGATGCTCCGCGAGATCGCCGACGTCATCACGAAAGCCGTCGATGAGCGCTGCATCGAAGGCGGGAACGTCGTGAGCAGATTCGGCGGTGAGGAGTTCTCGGTGATATTCGCCGCGTGCGACCCTGAGGGCCATCCGAGCGAGGAGGACGCCCGGGCGCTAGCCGAGTCGATCCGGACGGAGGTCACCAAGCTGCGGATCGCGGACGCTGGCGTGACGGTGAGCATCGGAGTCGCTTCCTACCCGCGGGACGGGACGACGCGAGACCAGATCCTCGACGCAGCCGACGAAGCGCTCCTATCCGCCTCCACCACGGGTGGGAACGCCGTGTCGGCGAGTCCTTCGGCATGATCGCCTGGGCCGAACGCGTTGCGGTGGGCGTGCTGCTCGTCGCGCTCGCGGTCGGCGCAAGCGCGATCGCCCTCACCACGCCAGGGCTTACCCGCGCGCTGGTCGTATGGAGCGGGGCGCCCGCTGACGCCGGGTTGGAGCCGGACGCGGCTGTGAGCGTTGCCGAGGACGTCAGAGCGTACGTGACGGGTGCTTTCGAGGAGGCGCTTCCGACGACCGTCGACGGGCGCAGCGGGTTCTCTGAAGACGCGGTGAGGCATCTCGACGACGTCGCCGCAGTGCTCTCGATTGCGAGGCTGGCCTCCGCATTCAGCGCAGCACTGCTCGCAGGATGGCTTTCGCTGTCTCTGGCTCGACGGAGGGGGACGGCAATCGTCCGCTGCCTCAAGACGGGCGCGGTCCTCTCAGGCGCTCTTGTCGCCGTTGCGGCCGGCGTCGCTTTGTCGGATTTCGACGCATTCTTCGGCGAGTTTCATGGGCTGTTCTTCGAGCCGGGGACGTGGGTGTTCCCGTCAGGGACGTTACTGGTTGAACTGTTCCCTGAACGGTTCTGGGCTGCAATGGGCGCCCTGTGGGGGATGCTCGTGACGGCGTCGGCGCTCCTGATGTGGGTGGCGGCGCATACGCTCGAGAGAAGAGGGACGGTCGTTCACGAACTCGCGGGCAGGCGATGACAACCGCGGCAGGAAGTGTACACTTGTCGTGGCTAAGTTCCGCCCCGAGGGAGTGGCGTTAGACGTCGAGCCCGCGCCAGCGGGTTCGAACGCGCACACGAGGAGGTGATTGTGCATGGCGGCAAAGGAAGGCTACTGCGTCAAGTGCAAGGAGAAGCGTGAGATCAAGGACGCTCAGGAGATCACGATGAAGAACGGGCGTCCGGCCACGCAGGGCACGTGCCCGGAGTGCGGCACCAAGATCTTCAAGATCGGCAAGTCGTAAGATACGCACTTCGAATGAATAGCAGCAACGGACGCCGTCGGCCCTCCGGGCGGGCGGCGTTCTTGCGTTGCCGCAAGGCCCCGCATCTTGCGCCCCCCGGTCGCTCGGTGTGGCATTCTGTTGACAGCCGGCGCACGCCAGGCGTAGCGTGCGAAATCGCTGCGTTCGGTACATGACGCCGAAGATGGACGGAGGCGAAGCAACCCGATGAACGTGATCGTCGTTGGGTGCGGGCGTGTCGGCTCGCAGCTCGCTACTCTGCTGTCCGTCGAGGGCCACAACGTGGTCGTCATCGACAAGGACCCGGAGGCGTTCAAGCGCCTCGGCACTTTGTTCAACGGGGTCACGGTGCGGGGATTGGGATTCGACGAGGAGGTGCTGTCCGAGGCCGGTATCGAAGACGCGGACGCCTTCGCGGCCGTGACCGATCTCGACAACACGAATCTGATGGCCGCTGAGGTCGCGCGGAAGATCTTCGGCGTGGGGCATGTGGTGGCGCGGTTGTACAACCCGGTGCGCGAACGAACCTACCAGCAGCTCGGCTTGGACTACGTGTGCGGCACGACGCTCGTCGCGGAGGTACTGCTCGACAAGATCAAGGCCGGTCACGGACATCATGTGGGAGCCCTTGGCGACGTGGAGATCGTGCAGTTCCGCGCCTCCTCGGCGGTGGAGGGCAAGATGGTGCGGGACATCGAGATCGCACGACGGTTCCGCATCGCCGCTGTCTCAAGGGACGAGACGATGTTCGTCCCTGAGTCCGACGCGGTGCTGCACGCAGGAGACGTGATCATGGCCTCGATCAAAGAGGAATCGTTCGGCAAGATCGAGCGCTACATGGAGGAGTGATCATGTTCGTCGTGATCAACGGGGGCGGCAAGGTCGGGTCGCATCTCGCGACGATACTGCTCAAGAACGGCCATGACGTAGCGCTCATCGAGAAACGCGACGAGGTCGTACGCAAGCTCACAGCGGAACTCCCGGGCGACGCGCTCATCATTCACGGCGACGGCTGTGATGCCACCTACCTTGACGACGCGGGCGTCGGGCGTGCCGACGTCTTCGTGGCTTCGACGGGAGACGACGACGACAACCTCGTCGCATGCCAGCTCGCCAAGGTCGCGTTCGGCGTGCCCCGGGCGGTCGCCCGTGTCAACAACCCGAAGAACGAGCGGATCTTCAATACTCTCGGGATCGAAGCGATCTCTTCGACCACGATCATCTCGCGCATGATCGAGGAGGAGGCCACGGTCGGCGACCTGCGCACGCTGATCTCACTGCGCAAGGGCAATATGGCCATCGTGGAGATCGAGTTGCCGACCGACCGCTGCGTGGTCTGCAACAAGGCGGTGGCGGACCTGCCGCTGCCGGTGGACTGCGTCCTTGTGGCTCTCATCAGGGGAGACGATGTCATCACCGTCCACGGGGACACGGAATTGCTGCCAGGCGACGTGGTGATCGCGTTCACCGCCGTCGAGCACGAGAAGGCGCTCAAGAAGGCGCTGACCGGCAGCTGAGGGTCGACGGTACCGCCCGGCCGGGTCGTTGCCGCGCCCGCCCGCACTGGTCTACAATCCAGCACAAACTCGGCACATGCGGGCGTAGCTCAGTTGGTAGAGCGAGAGCTTCCCAAGCTCTAGGCCGCGGGTTCGAGACCCGTCGCCCGCTCCATAGACATTCCGGAGGCCGCCTGCGGGCGGCCTCCGAGTTCGAGTGCAGCTCCGTTCGTCGGGCTGATGTGCCGTTCGTCACCGCGCGGCAGGATGCCGGTCTTCGGCGGCGAACACATGTTCGTAGAGACAGCCGAAGAGCCGACCCGTCACCCCTCTCCTTGGCGGGCGAAGAGAGGGGTAGAAGTGGGCCGAGCACGCCTGATTGTCGCCATCTGCTGCTTTGTCGCCGTGCTTACGGCGCAGTCCTCCGCAGTTGCCCAAGAGATCACGCATTGGCCGTTCGCCGATGCTTCGGGGACACTCGTCGCATTCGGAGAGAGTTACCAGGACGGTGCTACCACACGCACCCATCAGGGACTCGACATAGCGGGAGGGGCGGGCGAGCCCGTGCTCGCGTGCGCAGACGGCACCGTCTCGTTCTGCGGCGCAGTACCCACCACGTCCGGTACGACGATTCTGGCGGTCACGATCACGACCGCAGAGGGGCTCAAGATCACGTGTTCGCCTCTCGAGTCCGCCTGCGTCTCGAATGGCGACACGTTGCGCTCCGGCGAGCCGATCGGCCGACTGGCGGGCCAGGGAGACGCCTCATCGGCTGAAGCGCACGTGCACGTGAGCGTCCGGACGGGCGACACCTACGTAGATCCAGCCGGATTCCTCTGTTCCCCACCGGCTCCACCGGTCACCTCGCTTCCCGCGCCGGAGATCGATCCGAAACCGGCCTCTGTCTCGAGCCCTGCATCCGCAGCGCCTGACGAGTGTCACGGGTCGGCCCAGGCGGCCGGAAGCGTTTCGGAGTCACAGGTCGCTCAGGAGGATGGTGCGAGCGACACAGCATCGACGCCCGGGCCGGTTGTCGCGAGCTCGGCCACACAAGTCGTACCGGAGGAGGCGCCCATGGAAACCATCGTGACCGAATCCCCGGGTGCCCAGGCGCAGGCCGGTCCCCGTATCAACCCCGCCTTGCTGCGATCGGAAGGGGGCGGCCGTCCGGCCGTCTCGTCCTGCAATCCCGGCATCGCCCATGGGCCCGGCTACGAGCGCGCCCGCAGCAGCCTCCGGCGCTCCCCGTTCGCCGGGCTGTGGCCTGAATCGAACGGCTTCTTTGCCAGCGTGGTCGTAGCTGTTGCTGCAGCGGTCGCGTCGGTCGCCGCAGTGCGCTCACGCAGCGCTTTCGGGTTGTCTCACCGGCAGGAGTAGCGTCGTTGCGACGGCGGTCGGTCGGTGATACACTGCCAGGGCTTCATTTCCTGTCCCGGGCTGAATGCCTTCCTTGTCCCGGGGCCGCGACAGTCCAGAGGAGGTGAACATGTGAAGGCGTACGAACTCATGCTGCTCCTTACTCCTACTCTCGACGAAGAGGCTCATGCTGGGGTCCTCGAGAAGGTCCAGAGCCTCGTCACCTCGGAGAAGGGCACCGTGGACAACGTCGACCCGTGGGGCAAGCGCAAGCTTGCCTTCGAGATCAGCGACGTCACTGAAGGCGACTACGTCGTCGTCGACTTCCACGCTGACCCTTCCGCGATCGCCGAGATCGACCGCGTGCTGCGAATCACGGATCCGGTGGTCCGCTTCATGATCGTCCGTCGGGACGACCGCGAATAGCGCGGGCCCGACAAGAATGTCCGGGCTGCCGAAGGGTGTGCAACCAGGACGAGAGGTGAGTTGAGATGAGCATTAATCGAGTGGTTCTCAGTGGCCGTCTGACCCGCGACGCAGAGTTGCGTGCGCTGCCGTCGGGCACGTCAGTCCTGTCCATCCGGTTCGCGTTCAACACGAGAGGCAAGAACGCTCAGTCCGGACAGTGGGAGGACCAGCCCAACTACATCGACGTGAGCATGTTCGGCGATCGTGCCGAGCGCCTGCAGCAGTATCTCACCAAGGGCACGCATATCGGGGTCGACGGACGTCTTCGTTGGCGTGAGTGGGAAGCCAATGACGGCTCCAAGCGCTCCGCGATCGACATCGTCGCGGACGACATCGAGTTCCTTGGCGGCCGCGACGATAGCGGCGGGTCCACGGGCTCGGGTGGAGGCGGCACTGCGTTCGGCGAGTCCGATTCCGCTCCGGTCGCCGGCACTGCGAACGATGAAGAGATACCGTTCTAGGATCACATCGCCCCGCAGCCGTACGCGGCACGGTGCGTGATCGCGTCGTGTGACGCGAAAGGAGGTATGAATGTCCGATTACACTCGGAAGCCGAGGCGCAAGTACTGCGCTTTCTGCAAGGACAAGGTCGACTACATCGACTACAAGGACGCCCAGGGGCTCCGCAAGTACATGACGGATCGTGGCAAGATCAAGCCGCGTCGCGTGACGGGCAACTGCGCGCAGCACCAGCACCAGCTCTCGATGGCGATCAAGCGCGCCAGGGAGATGGCGCTACTGCCGTATGCCGTGCCGGTCATCAGCGGCAGGACCGATCGCGGCCGCAGGTAGTGAGACGAGGGAGTATTCGATGAAGGTCATCCTGACGCAGGAAGTCAAAGGCAAGGGCGGTGAGGGCGATGTCGTCGACGTCGCGCGCGGCTATGCCGTGAACTACCTGTTTCCCCGCGGAATGGCCGTCGAGGCGACGCAGGGCAATCTCAAGCAGCTCGAGGCGCGGATGCACAACATCCGGCGCCGCGAGGAGGGCCGCATCACGGACGCGCAGTCCATGGCAGACGCCTTGGAGGGCAAGACTGTGACGATCTCGGCGAAGGTCGGCGAAGAGGGACGGCTGTTCGGCTCGGTCACCTCGCACATGATCGAAGATGCCATCGACGAGCAGCTGGATGTCGACGTGGACAGGCGCAAGATCGACGTACACGGCCACATCAAGGAGGTCGGTGTTCACCCGGTGACCGTGCAGATCTATCGTGACATACGGGCCGAGGTGAGCGTCAACGTCGTGGCCGAGGGGTTTGTGCCCACGGTGGAGGAACAGATCGCCGCGGTCGAAGCGTCTGAGGCGATTGAAGCCGAGGAGAGCGGAGAGAGCGGCGAGACTCTTGCGAAGGAAGCTGAAGCGGGTTTAGAGGCTGAAGGGGGAGATTCCGTTGCCCTCGAAGAGGACCGGGAGTCCCCCGAGGAATCCGACGCGACTTAGCGTCGCAGGAGCACATCCGCGCAACACTCGAAGGCGTCGCCATCCCGGCGGCGCCTTTCGACTGTCTGCCCCGCGACGAAACGAAAATCCGTGGATAGTGTGGATAGGGACCCAATCGCCAGGTAGAACGCGCGTACCCCTGTGGATACCGCGTCCGGCCCGGTTGAACTGCCCTTCTGCTCGTGTCAGACATGATGCGTACAGTGAAAGCGACGAAGCCGGACGGCGTCCGGCGACACGTGGGAGATGCGCATGGTCGATGTGGGCTTTCGGCATGTCTCGTCCCGGGCAGGATCTCTGGCCGAACGGGTGCCGCCGCACAACCTGGAAGCAGAGCAAGCGCTGCTGGGCTCGATGTTCCTGTCCAAGGACGCGGTGGAGAACACCCTTACCACCCTGCACGCTGACGACTTCTCACGCCCTGCGCATTCTCGCATCTTCGAGGCCATCGAGTATCTGTACAACCGCGGCGTCCCCATCGACCAGGTGTCCGTGGCCGACCGTCTCACAGCTGCCGACCAGCTCGATTCAGTCGGGGGCAAGGCTTATCTGCTCGACATAACCGGCATCGTTCCCACCGCGGCGAACGCCCCTCGTTACGCAGAGATCGTCAAACGCACGAGCATGCTGAGGCAGTTGATTGCTGCCGCGACTCAGATCGTTGCCATCGGTTACGAGGCTCCAGACGACATCGAGGCCGTCGTCGAAGAAGCCGAGAAGCTGATCTTCGACGTCACCAAGAAGCGTGTGTCGAACAACTTCCGGGAGATTGGCGAGTTGCTCACACTCACCTTCGAGCAGATCGAGGAGCTCGCTGAGCGACAGGAACACATCACAGGGGTGCCCACCGGGTTTTCCGATCTCGACAAGCTGCTCGCGGGCCTGCATAGAGGCGACCTCATAATCCTGGCGGCACGCCCGTCGGTCGGCAAGACCGCTCTGGCGCTCAACATAGCCGTCAACGCGGCCAAGACCGGCACAACTGTGGGGGTGTTCAGTCTCGAGATGGAGGCAGAGCAGCTCATGCAACGAGTGCTGTGTTCCGAGGCGCGAATCAGCCTGCAGGAGGTACGTACCGGGCGGGTGAAGGAGTCCGACTGGACCAACATATCTCGTGCGATGGGGGCGCTCGGCGAGCTCGACTTCCATGTGGACGATACGCCTTCGATCAGCATGCTCGAGATCAGAGCCAAGGCACGACGACTCCTGCGCGACCGCCCGAACGGCCTCATCATAGTGGACTATCTGCAGCTCATGCAGCCGGGAACGCGCCGCTATGAGAACCGGCAGACTGAGATAGCCGAGATCAGCCGCGGGCTTAAGATCCTGGCGAAGGAGCTCGACGTACCCGTGATAGCCCTCTCGCAGTTGTCGCGTGCAGTCGAGCAGCGTCAAGGAAAGCGGCCTCAGCTCTCGGACCTTCGCGAGTCCGGTGCGATCGAGCAAGACGCCGATGTCGTCATGTTCATCGATCGGAACACCGATCCGCATGCTGACGAGGAAGAGAGCAAGCTGCGGCCGGACAAGGGCACGGCCCATATCATCGTTGCCAAGCATCGCAACGGGCCGACCGGACTCATTCCTATGGTCTTCATCGACCGCATCACGAAGTTCGTCGATGCCGCCAAGCAGGTCTAGCTCCTTGTCGAAACGACCGGCCGCTCAGCGCCACTTCTTAGTCGTCCGATTGAGCAAGCGCAGGAACTCGGCTTCGTTCCAGCCCACCATCGCTTTGTCGCCGACCAGGATGACGGGGACCCCGTGCTGACCGGTGGCGAGCAGCATCTCGCGACGCGCCTCCAGGTCGTGTATCACGTCATACTCCGTGTACTCTATGTCATGGTCGTCGAGGTAGGCTTTCGCGACCTTGCACCAGTGGCAGGTGCTGGTGGAGAAGACCTTCACTCGCTTCTGGCCCGTCACATGAGTCTCCATTGCAGTCGTCGCGTGTACAGTCGCGGACGCGCGCTGAGTGGAATGTCCGGGAACATATCAGTCTGGACTGAAGCGACTACGAGAGGCAACAGGTGGCAGAACGCTACGATGCCGTGATCATCGGTGCGGGCCCCGCTGGCATCTTCGCCGCCCTCGAGCTCAGCAGACACTCGTCGCGTCGCATCTTGCTGGTCGAGAAGGGGCGGGGTATCGACAAGCGGCGCTGTCCCGCCCGAGAGACACACTGTGTCGGCTGTCCGTCGTGCGATATCACGACGGGCTGGGGCGGCGCGGGGGCGTTCTCCGACGGCAAGCTGACCCTCTCGGGTGAGGTCGGCGGATGGCTGGGAGAGTTCGTGGGCCATGAGGGGCTCGGCGCGCTGCTCGAGGACGCAGACCGCGTCTGGCTGACCTATGGCGCCGACGCGAAGGTATACGGACCCGACGAAAGCACAGCTCTGGACCTGGTTCATCGCGCTTCGGTCGCAAACATGCAGTTGGTCCCAATGAGGATTCGGCATCTCGGGACGGACAGGTCTCCTGCTGTATTGCAGGCAATGAGGGAGCGGATCGAGAAGGCCGGCGTCGAGATACGCATGCGCACTGCAGCGGTCGCGATCCGTGCCGAAGATGGTGCCGTGAGCGGGGTCGAGCTGGACGACGGCTCGTTCGTCCGGACCGATGCGGTCATCGCAGCCCCTGGTCGCGAAGGGGCCGAGTGGCTTGCCAGTCAAGCGTCCGGGCTCGGCATCGCTCTTGCCAACAATGCTGTCGACATCGGCGTACGCGTCGAGGTCCCCGCCGCGGTGATGGAACCGCTGACCAGGCCTCTGTACGAGGCGAAGCTCATCCACTACTCGCCGACCTTCAATGACCGTGTGAGGACCTTCTGCATGAACCCGTATGGCGAGGTCACCACCGAGTCCTATGACGAGGTGCTGACGGTGAACGGGCATTCCTATGCAGAGGAGAAGACGGACCGCACCAACTTCGCCATACTCGTGAGCCAGACGTTCACGTACCCGTTCCACGAACCCATCACGTATGGGCGATCGATCGCCAGACTCGCGAATCTGCTGGGCGAGGGAATCCTGGTGCAGCGGCTCGGGGACTTGCGAGCCGGCCATAGATCAACGCGTGAACGCATCAAGTCTTCCGCGGTTCAGCCGACGATGCCTTCGGCGACACCTGGAGATCTCGCGTGCGCACTCCCGTATCGCCATCTGACGGACATCCTCGAGTTCCTCGACGCATTGGACATGCTCGTCCCCGGCGTGGCGAAAGATTCGACCTTGCTGTACGGAGTCGAGGTGAAATTCTACTCGTCACGTCTCGACGTGGACAGTTCCCTCATGACGGCCGTGCGGGGGCTGTACGCGGTCGGTGACGGTGCTGGAATCACTCGCGGACTCATGCAGTCTTCGGCGAGCGGCCTCGTCGCCGCGCGGGCGATCGCCCGTGTGTGGAACGGCCCCTCCGCTCCTCACGGCGGTCGCTAGCTCTCGCTCCCGGGTTCGCCCTCGGGCTCACCCTCGGGCTCGCCGACAACCTCGATCGGAGCAGTGTCCTGTCGCAACGGCCGCCCCGTCTCCCCAGGTGTCGCACCTGCCGGAGCCTTACCCTCGCCCGCCGGCGCAATGGCGGTCTTCGACGCGGCCTCTTGCTCCGCTGCGGCCCTGGCGGCCGACTCCCGCTCCGCCGTTGCGGCCGCACGCTGCTCGGCCACGAGGTGCACGAAAACATCCTCCAACGTGGGCTGCACGCGCTCGACCCCCGATACGCGAAGTCCGGCGGACTCGAGCGCGTCTCGAATCAAGGCCTCGCCGTCTGGGTGCTCTCCCACGTTCGCGTGCAGCAGCGCGCCGCTCATGTATGCCTCGGCGACCCCCGGGGCGGCCTCGAGAACGCCGAGAGCGGCTCCTGCGTCGGACACGTCGATCTCGAAGATCCGGTCGCGCATGAGCTGGGACCGGATCGCGTAGGGGGTTCCCTCGGCCACGATTCGACCCTCGTAGATGAACGCAAGACGCGAACAGTGCGTTGCCTCATCCATGTAATGCGTGGTGACGAACAAGGTCACGCCGTCGTGCGCCAGTTCGTAGAGTAGGTCCCAGAAGTGACGTCGGGCCGTGGGGTCGACTCCGGATGTCGGTTCGTCGAGAAAGAGCAGCTCCGGTTGGTGGATCGTCGCACACCCCAGTGCGAGTCGCTGCTTCCACCCTACGGACAGGTTGGCGGTCAGCTCGTCCTCTCTCCCCACCAGATCGGCCATCTGTAGGATGTATGCGCGCCGCTCCCCGTAGCGTTCCGGTGTGAGGCCGTACACCCCGGAGTAGAACCGCAGGTTCTCGTCGACCGTGAGATCCTCGAAAAGCGAAAACCTCTGACTCATGTATCCGATACGCCGACGTACCTCCTCGGGCTCCCGGAGCACGTCACAGCCCAGGACTGAAGCGGAGCCCTCGCTAGGCGCTATGACTCCACACAACATCCGTATGGTGGTCGTCTTGCCCGATCCGTTCGGGCCCAGGAATCCGAATATCTCCCCAGGCCGAACGTCGAGGTCGATTGCATCGACGGCGGTGAACTCACCGAAGCGCTTCGTCAGGCCTCTGATCGCTATGGCGACCTGGGGGGCCGGTTCGCACGGCTGCGGTGCCTGCTCCTCATCCGACGGAGTCTCGGCGCGCGGGCCCTCGGGGCCCGGCCCGTCTGCGCGCGGGATCGCGGGCTCCGGCTCCTCGGCCTCTCGCACCTCTCTTCGGCGAAACCATTGCATTCGTCGACTCCTAATCGGACAGACGCTTCTGGAATCGCGACACGGCGAAGCCGAAGATCGCGATGCCGAAGACCGCCATAGCTACGAACTCCGGCCACAGCGCCTCGAGTCCCGAGCCCTTCATGAAGTTCGAACGCAGCACTATCACCGCGTAGCGAAGCGGGATCAGGTATGTGACCGGCACGATTGCCGGCGGCATGGACTCGATGGGGAAGATGAAGCCGGACAGGACGATCGTGGGGATGAGCACGAACATGGTGAGTTGCTGGGCCTGTTGCCGGTTGCGCGAGAACATCGAGATTATCAGCCCCAGTCCGAGTGTGGTGCCCATGAAGAGCAGCATGCCACCGCCGATGACGAACACGTTCCCGTTGAATGGAACGCGAAACCACAGCACGCCCACGGCCATGACCGCGGCTATCTGCACGATCGCCAGCATGATGTACGGGGTGAGCTTGCCGAAGAGGTACTCGCCGCGAGTGATGGGGGTGACGAACATCTGCTCCAGCGTGCCGCGCTCGCGCTCCCTCACCACCGCTTGCGCCATCAGCGCCATGCTTGAAAGCATGAGGATGTAGGCCACGAGGCTCGGGATCATCGCGTTCACGCTACGCAGACTCGGATTGAACAGCACCCGGACTCGCGCATCGATTCCGGCGGCCTCCGGCATCAGCCCCGTGCGCTCGATCCTGCGGCGCGTGAACTCACCGATCACGCGGGAGGCGTAGCCGGACGCCACGGACGCGGTCTTGCTGTCCACCCCGTCCACGATGATCTGTACCGGAACCTGTTCGCCGCGTTCGAGCCCCGCCTGGAGCCCGGTAGGGACGAGAATGGCTACTTGGACGGAGTTGCCATCCATGAGTGGACGTACGGCGCTCTCGTCGGAGGTGACGGTGACTATCTCGAAATAGCCCGTGTTCTCGAAGGCGCGGACGAACTCCCGGGATGTCGAAGAGCGGTCTTGATCTATTACGGCCGTGGGGATGTTGGTCACGTCGGAGCCCACGACGTATCCGAACATGAGCAGCATCAGCACGGGCTGGATGAACACGAGCGGCAGCAGCATCGGGTCCCGGCGAAGCTGCAGGAACTCCTTCCACACAAGCAGTCTCATCCGCGCCCACTTCATCTAGCGCGCCCTCCTCGCGTACATCACCGACGCCAGAGCGAGACCCACGACCGCGTAGAGGGCGAGTGCGCCCACCTGGGGCCACAGCACGCTCATCCCCGCGCCCTTCAGAAACACCGAGCGGGCGACGGTGACCATGTAGCGCCCGGGAAACGCATAGGACAGGTAACGAAGGAACGGCGGGATGCCGTTGAGCGGGAATGCGAACCCCGACAACATAAAGCCCGGCAAGAACCCGATCATGATGCCGGTGAGATTGGCGACCTCTACGCTCGAAGCTCGCGACGAGATCGTCAACCCGATCGACAAACAGCTCAGGACGAAGAACACGCTCGCCGTAGCGAGAGTGAAGACGTCTCCGCGCAGCGGGATACGGAACAGGGTGATCGCGACCAGAGTGATTGCGATCACGTCCACGAAAGCAAGTCCCATCCACGGCAGCACTTTGCCGACCATCAGCTCCCACCTGAGTATCGGCGAGACCACGACCTGCTCGAACGTGCCCTGCTCCTTCTCCCGCACCAGAGTCACTGCCGTCTGCTGGATCGTGACGATCATGATGATGATCACCATGAGCCCCGGTACGAGGAAATCAGCCGAACGCCGTTCGGGGTTGTACCACGTTCGGATGTGTGTCTCGATTCCGCCCATGGATTCCGGGTCCAGGCCTCTGGCGCGGACCCACTCGATCGTGACCTCTCGGTCGAGCTGCTGGTTCAGCGCGATTGCGTACGTCTGTCCCAGTTGTGCCGAGTTGGGCTCGGACCCGTCGATCAGGACCGACACGTCTCCGTCCTCGCCGCGCTCGAGCGCTTCGGAGAACCCCGGCGACACCCACACCGCGATACGTGACTGAGAACGATCGAGGGCCTCGTCGATGTCAGCGGGCGAGTCCACCCAGGCCACGACATCGAAGAACTCACTCGTCTCGTAGGCGGACAGGTACTCGCGACTCGCCTGGGTCTTGTCGGCATCCAGCAGCAGGGTGGGCACGTCGGTGACATCGAAGCTGATGGCGTACGCGAACAGGAGTAGCTGCGCGACCGGCATGATGAGCACGGTCACGAGCATGCGTGGGTCGCGCCGGATGTGGATGAACTCCTTGCGCGCGATAGCGCCGACTCTCCGGACCGCGGCTCTCACTGCTCGCTCCCGGTGTCCGGCTCGGCTTGCACGGAGTCCTCGTCGATGCCTTCCGGCTCCGGAGGGGCAGGTCCCTCGGCCCGCTCGGTCGAGGAGGCCCGCGCCTCCTCGGCGAGATATGCGAAGGCTGCTTCCATATCTACGCGTGCCGACGAGATCCTGGTGACACCCACGTCTGCCGCCTCGAGCGCCCGCCGCAGGTCGCCGTCGGACGGTCCGCCGTCCGCGATGAGTACCCGTACCAGATCGCCGAAGATCGACGATGCGATCACGCCCTCGAGTGCCTGGGCGATGGCTTGAGACGCTCGTGGATCGCCTGTGACCGCTTCGACCAGGCGCCCGGGAACCCGTCGCTTCAGTCCAGCGGGCGAATCCGAGAACAGGATCCTGCCGTTGTCCATGAATGCCACGGTGCTGCAGCGTTCGGCTTCGTCCATGTAGGGGGTGGCGACGAACACGGTTATGCCCCGGCGGTGCAGCGACGTGAGGATACGCCAGAACTCACGGCGCGACACCGGGTCGACGCCCGTCGTCGGCTCGTCGAGAAACAGCAGCGCCGGCTCGTGCAAGAGCGTGACCGCCAGGGCCAGCTTCTGCCTCATGCCTCCCGACAGGTACTGCGACTGCCGGTCCGCGAACGGGGTCAGGTCCGCGAATTCGAGAAGCCGCTGGATGCGGCCGTCCACATCCTGCCGCCGCACCCCGCGCAGGTCGGCGAAGAACTGGAGGTTCTCCCGCGCGGTCAGGTCGGGGTAGAGACTGAACCTCTGCGACATGTATCCGATCCGGGGCTTGATTCGCCGCGCACGATGGCACACCGACTCTCCGAAGACGAACGCGTCTCCGCCGGACGGGGCAAGCACTGTTGCCAGCATGCGAATAAGGGTGGACTTGCCCGCGCCGTCCGGTCCCACGAGCCCGAACACCTCCCCGGGCTGCACGAGCAAACCGACATCCTCGACCGCAACGACATCTCTTCCAAAGACACGGCTCAATCCAACCGCCTCGATCGCGGGATGCTCGTGCTCCCCTTCGGGGTGTGGGGATCGCGCAGCCGTCACCGCTGTGTCGTCCCGGCTCGGCACTAGAACTCCACGTCGACGGGCATGCCGGGTTTGAGTTCTTCCCCGATGTTGTCCACCTCGAGCCGTACTTCATACACCAGTTTGACCCGCTGCTCCTGGGTCTCGATGTTGGCAGGGGTGAATTCGGCCTGCGGTGAGATGTACACGACCTCGGCGTCGAACGTGCGCTCCGAGGACTCCGTCGTCACCGATGCCCGAGTGCCGAGCGCGACCTCAGCGATCCGGGTCTCGGGGATGTACACGCTGACCCATAGCCTGTCCAGGTTGGCGATGACCGCGAGCGTCCTGCCCGGAGATGCGTTCTCTCCCAGGCCCGCGGTGACTCGCGACACCACACCCTCCGCCGGGGCGGCGATCTCCGTGTAGCCCAACTGCAGTTCCGCCAGTTGGACCGTCGCTTCTGCTTGGTCCACATTCGCCTGGGCTTGGTCGATCTCCTGTTGCGTCCCGCCGTCGGCCCGGACCTGGTCCAGGACCGCTCGCGCGGCAGCCAGGCCCGCGGCGGCCTGGTCCACCCGGAGGCGCAGCACCTGGTCATCGAGTTCGAACAAGACCGTGCCGGACGTCACTTCGGCACCCTCCTCGGCAGTCACTCCCGTGATACGGCCCGTGATGAGGGAGCTGACGGCTACCTCTTCGGCCTCGACCGTGCCGCTTGCCGTGAGCGCGCCCTCCTCGGGCTGGAGACGGTCGCCGTACTCCGACCACAGCCACCAGCCACCTACACTCAGTGCGGTTACGACGATCACCGCGACGACCGCTATGATGATGCGCTTCCTCATGACCCCTCCGATCGGTTCGCGGTCAGCGCGACGCGCTTCCCAGTGTCTCTATCGTGATGTCTACGGGTGTGCCGGGCGGCGGGACTTCTTCGCCGTAAACGAGCACGGTCACTTCGAATCCTCGTGACACGTGGATTATCCGGGTCGCGAACGTGGTCGGGACGTAGCGGTATTCCGTACCGATGTCCTCCACAGCTCCCGACAGGCGTCTTCCGGGCAAGGAGTCGGCGGTGACGTTCGCGGCTGCTCCAAGAGAGATGTTCTCGCGTTGCTCGGCTGTGACCCAGGTGCGCACCGCGGCGGGCGCATCAGGTCGCAGGACGACAGCAGGGGCCCCGGTCGCGAGCACCTCGCCGAGCCGGGGTACGCTCACCACCACCCCGCGTACCGGTGCGGTGAGCCGGGTCTGCTCGCGGTACGCCTGCGCGACCCCGACGAGTGCTGAAGCGGCGTCCACCATGGCGCGTGCCGCACGCTGGGCGCCCTCGAGGGCGCTGACTGTCGATCCGAGCTGGCCGCCGCTCTCATCGAGCTGGGCGAGAGCCTCGCGGGCCTCCTCGATGCCAGCGTCTATCTCATCGAGTGCTGTCTCGAGCTCTGCGACCTTCTGCGCCGGGTCCGGCGCTCCCGTCGGGACCATGCTCCCCACGAGGGCGCGAGCCGCCTCGAGTTCCACGAGCAGGTCGTCGCGCTCCTCCTCCAAGTCGGCGACGGCGGTCTCGAGCTGGGAGCGCTGTTCCTCGATGTCCTGGAGTCCGGTTGACACTTCGCCTATGAGTTGTCCCAGAACAGCGAGATCCGCCGCGGCACCCCTCTCACGTGCCTGGGCGTGCCGCAGGGCGGCCGCGTACACCGAATCGTCGAACTCGACGAGCACGTCGCCCACACCGACAGTATCACCAAGCCGCACGGGGACGGCGCGAACCTGCAGCCACACGGTGGGAGCGGCGGCCCCGGCCGCTCCCGGCTCACCCGACGGCTCGGCGCTCGCCGTTTCCTCGGAAGCTGCTGCGCTGAACGGCGTCGGAGGTGCGGGGAGCAGGGGGACAGCGAGTGTCGTCACATCGTCCACGACCGAACCTGTCAGTCTCAGGGGCCTCTCGGAAGAGGCGGAGCACCCGGCAAGAAGCAACGCGGCGCAAAGCGCGCCCAATGCCGATAGCCTCCCTATCCGGTACATGATCCCCCCGTCACCGGCCCGTCCGCATGCTGTTAAGCATCGTACCGGCGGCAGTGGTTGTGTCAACGCGAATCTCGCTTGCGAGGCCCGGGCAATCGCGCTAGAATACCCCCATGGGTATAGACGCGCCGGTCTTCAGGGCCGACCGCTTCACGCCGAGGAAACACCAAGGAGATGCCGTGAAGGACTCACCGCTTGACCCGGTCTTACGGACCGTTGCGTCGCTGCCGAAGCATCTCGTCGTACTCATCCCAAGCGCGATGACGCTTGGCGTCGCGGTCGGGCTTGCATGGGACATGGCTCCGCTCAAGTCACTCGTGCTCCCTCTGACGATTCTCATGGTCTATCCCATGCTGGTGAATTTCCGGCTGTCCGAGGCGTTCAGCTTGCGTGACAAGAGGGCGCTCGGCATTGCCATGGCTCTGAACTTCCTCGTCTTGCCGTTCCTGGCATGGGCACTGGCGCGCACATTCTTTGCCCAGCAACCGGGGTTGTTCGTGGGCTTGCTGCTTGTCGGATTGATCCCGACATCGGGCATGACGATCTCGTGGACGGGTTTCGCGAAGGGCAACGTCGCTGCCGCGGTCAAGATGACGGTGATCGGACTCCTCGCGGCGTCGCTGCTCGTCCCGGTCTACCTCTTGGTCTTCGCCGGCGCCGTTGTAGACGTGAACGTGCTCGAGATCATGCGCACCGTGCTCGTTGTCGTGCTTGTGCCGATGGCGGCAGGCGTTCTCACGCGCGCAGTGCTCGTGAAGCGCTACGGGCGGCCTGCCTACAAGCGCCGCATCGCACCTGTCTTCCCGGGGCTATCCACGATCGGGGTCATGGCGATCGTGTTCCTGGCGATCGGCCTCAAGGCGCCGATGATCGTGCGCGAGCCTGCCATGCTCGCGCGAGTGGCAGCACCTCTCGTGATCTTCTACGCGACCGCATTCGCGTTCACCACCCTTGTCTCCCGCGTCGCTCTCCCGCGCGGCGACGCTCTCGCGGCGGTCTTCGGCAGTGTGATGCGCAACCTCTCGGTCGCGTTGGGGATCGCGGTCGCGTCGTTCGGCCCCGACGCCGCGCTCGTGCTCGCGGTGGCGTACGTCGTGCAGGTACAAGGAGCGGCGTGGTACGTGCGTTTGGCGGACAGGCTGTTCGGTCCTGCCGTCGAGGAGTTGGAACCGGCCGCGGCCACCGCCTGACCGCGTCGCCTGGTCATACCCGCTCTCGTCAGGCATACTAACCGGGCAATGCACCGGGCCACGCCGCACGCTCGCGGCCGCGCCGAACAGTGACCGAGGGGCCACATGGCGGGCATCGTCCTCGTCGGCGCCCAATGGGGCGACGAAGGCAAAGGCAAGATCACCGACCTGATCGCGGACGACTTCGACTACGTCGTGCGCTTTCAGGGCGGGAACAACGCCGGCCACACGGTGATCCACGGTGGGCGGACGCTCAAGCTGCACCTGATTCCCAGCGGCATCATGTACCCGCACATCACCCCGGTCATAGGCAACGGCTGCGTGATCGACCCGAAGGTACTGCTCGAAGAGATGGACCGCCTCGAGGAGGATGGGCTCACCACCCACCGTCTGCTCATCTCGTGCAACGCACACCTCATCATGCCTTACCACCGCGATCTCGACGGGGCGAGCGAGCGCCGTCTGGGCAAGCTCGAGATCGGGACGACCCGGCGCGGCATCGGCCCAGCGTACATGGACAAGGCTTCACGCATGGGACTGCGTGTGCAGGACCTGACGGACGAGCACATCTTTCGCAAGAAGCTCGAGGCGGCACTGCACGAGAAGAACGACATCCTCGGCAAGGTGTACGGGCTGCCGACCTACACTGTCGACCAGATCGCCGAGGAATACCTGCCGTACGCCGAGCGCATCAAGCCGCACATCGCCGAGACCTCGAGCGTGATCAACCGGGCGCTCGAGGCGGACCAATGGGTCCTCTTCGAGGGTGCGCAGGGCACGTTGCTCGACCTTGACCACGGGACATACCCGTTCGTGACGTCTTCGAGCCCGGTGGCCGGCGGTGCGTGTGTGGGTGCTGGGGTGGGTCCTCGGAAGATCGACAGAGTCCTCGGCATCGCGAAGGCCTACATCACCCGGGTGGGCTCCGGCCCGTTCCCTACGGAACTCGATGACGAGATAGGCACGCACCTGATCGAGGTGGGACACGAATACGGCACGACCACGGGCCGGGAGCGCCGCGCGGGGTGGTACGACGCCGTGATCATCAAGTACGCGGTCGAGGTGAACGGCCTGACCGACCTGATCATCACCAAGCTCGACGTGCTGTCCGAACTCGACACGATCAAGGTCTGCGTAGCCTACGAGCACGAGGGGCACCGCTACAACTCGCTGCCGTGTCACCAGACCGTCTTCCACCACTCCAAGCCGATCTACGAAGAGGTGCCGGGCTGGCGCGAGGACATCACCGGGTGCCGGACCTTCGAGGAGCTTCCTGCGGCGGCACGGGAGTACATCAGCTTCATCGAGGACCTCGCCGAGGTCCCTGTCGCCATGATCGCGGTCGGCCCGAGTCGCGAACAGACCATCATGCGCCGCTGGGAGCGGCGCCTCTAGCGTTCGCGCTCCGGCGTTCGCGCTCCTGAATGCATGGAGCAGCTCCCGCCGCGTTGGGTACAATCGGGCCTGCAGTGTCCTTTCAGCCTGGGGAGTGTCATGCACATCCTTGTCCTCGGCGGCGGCGGCCGCGAGCACGCCATCGTGCACGCGCTCGTATCGTCCCCATTGGTTGACCGTGTCGAGGTCGCTCCGGGCAACGGAGGCACCGCCTCGATCGCGGACAATATCTCGCTTGATGCCGAAGACGGTGCCGCCGTGGCGGCTCACGCTCGTGACAACGGAATCGACCTGGTGGTGATCGGTCCCGAGGCACCGCTCGTGGCAGGTGTGGCGGACGCGGTACGTGAGGCGGGAATCCTCGCTTTCGGCCCCGGGGCTGAAGGAGCGCGCGTGGAGGGATCCAAGGCCTTCGCTAAGAGTCTGATGTCGCGACACGGCATACCGACGGGCTTCTCCGATGTTTTCGAGGACGAGGCGACGGCCATGTCCTACCTCGACGAGGTCGGCGCTCCCATCGTCGTAAAGGCGGACGGCCTTGCGGCGGGCAAAGGGGTCACCGTCGCCATGGACGTCGCCACAGCGCGCGATGCCGTGCGCGAATGCTTTGCGGGACGCTTCGGCGAGGCGGGCTCCAAGGTGTTGCTCGAGGAGTTCCTCAGCGGTCCGGAGTGCTCGATCCTCGTGTTCACAGACGGTCAGACGGTGATGCCGATGGCGCCTTCGCAGGACCACAAGCGGGCCTACGATGGAGACGAGGGCCCGAACACCGGCGGCATGGGCGTCTACTCTCCGGTCCCGATCGTGACCGAATCAGAGCATGTGGCCATGATCGAGATCATGGAGCACGCGGTCGCAGGGATGCGCGCCGATGGTATCGACTACCGCGGCGTGCTCTACGGCGGTTTCATCCTCACGGACGAAGGCCCGAAGGTGCTGGAGTTCAACGCCCGGTTCGGCGATCCGGAGACACAGGTGGTGCTGCCCCGGCTCGAGGGCGATCTGGCGGAGGTGCTGCGGGCAACGGCCGAAGGACGGCTCGCTGAGGTACGACTGGCCTGGAAACCCGAGTGGGCGGTGTGCGTGGTCCTTGCGAGCGGCGGGTATCCGGGTGACTACGAGACGGGCAAGGCCATCAGCGGCATCCGTGAAGCGGAGGCTCTAGACGGCGTGACCGTGTATCACGCTGGGACGAAGCTCGGCCATGACGGGAGTGTCCTCACAGCCGGCGGGAGGGTTCTCAACGTTACCGCGCTGGGCACCGACTTCGTGTCCGCGCGCGAGAAGGCCTACGAGGCAGTATCCAGGATCACGTGGGAGGGCATGTTCTACCGCACGGACATCGGCGCACGAGCCCTTCGCGGGCGCGACGCCTGGAAGGCGTAGCCCCGCATGCTGTCGGAACGACTTCTCACGGCCGTCATGAAGAGGGCAGGCGATCAGTACCTGCACCTGAAGCAATACGCCGAACCTATGCTCCCCGAGCCCGTGGAGGGGAGGGAGTATCTGCTCTACGTCCACGTCCCGTTCTGCACGCGGCTTTGCCCCTACTGTTCGTTCAATCGCTTCCCGTTCCACGCCGAGCGGGCCATGGCGTACTTCGCACGGCTCAGGCAGGAGATGACCGCGGTCGCCGACCAGGGATTCAACTGCACGTCGATGTATGTGGGCGGTGGAACGCCCACGGTGCTGATAGACGAGCTGTGCAGGACCATCGACCTGGCGCGAGAGCTCTTCGACATACGCGAGGTCTCCTCGGAAACGAATCCCGATCATCTCATCCCCGAGATCGTCGACCCTCTCGTCGAGCGCGTCCAGCGCTTCAGCGTGGGCGTGCAGAGCTTCGACGACACGCTTCTCAAGCAGATGGAGCGGTACGACAAGTACGGGTCGGGCGAGGACATCTTCGAACGACTGAAGTGGGTGGCGGGGCGGTTCCATTCTCTGAACGTGGACATGATCTTCAACTTCCCTTCTCAGACGAGCGAGATGCTCTTGCGGGATGTCGAGATGGTCAAGGAATCGGGGACCAACCAGACCACCTTCTATCCCCTGATGGTCTCTCCGGCCGTCGCGGACTCCCTGCGGGGGACCGTGGGGAAGGTGGACTACCGGCGGGAGCACGAGTTCTACGAGGTCCTCACCGAGACCCTTGCGGGCACCTTCGAGGCGGCCAGCGCGTGGACGTTCTCGCGCACCGGCGGCGGAATGATCGACGAGTACATCGTCGACTACGAGGACTATGTCGGTCTGGGCAGCGGGGCCTTCTCGTTCCTTAACCGGCAGTTGTACGTGAACACCTTCTCGCTGGCCGAATACTCCGCCAGAGTGGATGCCGGTCTGACGCCCGCAATCCAATACCGAACCTTCTCCCGCGGCGACCAGATGCGCTATAGGTTCCTGATGTCCTTGTTCGGTCTGTCGCTGTCCAAGCGCGATTTCGAGCGCGATTTCGGAGTCACGATAGAGCGTGGCCTGCCGCTCGAGATGGCCTTCATGCGGATCAACCGCGCGTTTGCGGTGGATGACGCGGAGCGGCTCGAGTTGACGCAGAAGGGGCGCTACCTGCTCGTCGCGATGATGCGGCAGTTCTTCGTGAGCGTGAACAACTTGCGCGATGATGCGCGCGCGGCTCTCTCTCCCGACGAGCGCAAGCTCCTCTTCGGCGAGGGGGAGTGCGATTCGTCCGCGGGCACGCAGGCCGCTGTTGCGTCGACTGAAGACGCGGCGCACGGTCCGGTCTCGCTACCAGGGCGGTAGGGGTCGCTGCGCGCGCGTTGCGCGCAGTAGCTACAATGGCGTCATCTGCGACGAGCTGGTGCGGAGACGGGCACGACCCTGGGTCGACGAGGACAGGAGGACTTCGATGGCCGAGGCGCAGCCGCTGGTGGGCATCATCATGGGGTCGAACTCCGATATGGATGTGATGGCACAGGCCTCCGGGCAACTCGAGGAGTTCGGTATCGCACACGAGGTAGTGGTCGCGAGTGCGCACCGCAATCCTGCGAAGGTGCACGAGTGGGCCGGTACGGCTGCCGACCGCGGAATCAAGGTGATCATCGCCGCCGCGGGGAAGGCCGCCCACCTGGGGGGCGTCGTTGCCGCGCTTACGCCTCTACCCGTCATCGCGGTACCCATGAAGACATCGGACCTCGGCGGGCTCGATTCTCTGCTGTCGATGGTCCAGATGCCCAACGGGGTCCCGGTGGCGTGCGTGGCCATCAACGGGGCGCGCAACGCGGCGGTGCTCGCAGCACAGATCCTCGGTACGTCCCTTCCCGAGTATCGAGACGCCGTCGAGGCGTACAAGACGAAACTCGCCGCCGGGTAAGCATTGGCGTGTCGGTTGCTCCTGTAGAGGGTAGGAAGGGAGCACCAATGGCATTGCTACGCAGACAACACCAGGCAGAGGAGATCGGCACTCTCCGGCCGATTCCTCCGATCGACGCCGAGGCCCCTGCCGAGACGGCCACGGCCACTTTCGCTGCTGGTTGATTCTGGGGTCCCGACGCCCGGTTCGGGCTCAAGGACGGCGTGATCCGCACTCGGGTCGGGTACGCCGGAGGCAGGACACCGGACCCGACGTATCGGAACATCGGCGACCACACGGAGTGCATCCAGGTCGACTACGATCCGACCCGTCTCACGTACGAGGAGCTTCTGCAGGCGTTCTGGACGATGCACTCGCCGTCGAGCCCCGCGTACTCGACCCAGTACGCATCGCTGGTGCTCGCGCATGACGAGGAGCAGTTGCGCGAGGCGGAAGTATCGCGCGACCAGCTCGAACGTCTACTCGGGAAGCCGATCCTCACGGACATACGGCCGCTGGACCGCTTCTATGTCGCAGAGCACTACCACCAAAAGCACGCACTCAGAGGCGACCGGACGCTGCTGGCCGAGTTTCGCGCGTTCTACCCCGACGACATCGCGCTCAGGGAATCCACTGCAGCAGCGCGCGTGAACGGTTATCGGTACGGCATCGGCACACCCGCCTCGCTCGGGCGCGAGATCGACCGGTACGGGCTCACGGACAGCGGCGCGGCCTACTTGCGTAGCATCGTCGAGACTCATCGATGAAGGGTGGTCATCATGTCCGAGAAGGTTCGCAAGTCCGACGATGAGTGGCGCGAGATCCTGACGCCCGAGCAGTTCCGGGTGTTGCGTCGCGCGGGGACTGAACCCGCGTTCACGGGTGAGTACACCGACCTGGAGGAGCCCGGGACGTACGAGTGCGCTGCGTGCGGACAGGAACTCTTCTCATCGGACGACAAGTTCCACTCTGGCAGCGGCTGGCCCAGCTTCACCCGGCCCATCGCTCCTGATGCCGTGGAGGAGCACGTAGACGATTCGTTCGGCGTGGTCAGGACTGAAGTGCGGTGCTCACGGTGCGACAGTCACCTGGGCCACGTCTTCGACGACGGACCGCCGCCCACCGGCAAGCGCTACTGCATGAATTCCATCGCGCTCAAGTTCGCAGCGAAGTAGATCCCTCTCTCTGTCCGTGCGACTGGCGTCTCTTGGTGTGTATGGAGCCCGCCTCCGCTCATCCTAATTAGTCGGTACGAACAAGATATGTTACTAGTGACTAACATTGGGGACAGACTAAGTAGGAAGGTTTGCGACACGAGGAGGCGAGAACAATGACGGCCAAGTCTTTAGTGGCTGAAGTTGCGCCAGCCAGCCGCCTGTCAGTGGTGCTGTTGCTGGTCGCCCTCGTGTTGTTTGCGTATACCGCACCGGCTTTCGCCGCGGTGGTCGTGCCTTTGCACGGTCCGCATGTCGGCGCGAACAGCGAGACGTTCAACAACGAGGGCGACGACGGAGGGCTCTCGAGCTTCGTCGTCTGGCATTTCGTTCTGAACGGACTCGACCCGGGGACTCCGGCGGGTCAGTTGACCGTGACCTTTGCCAACAGTGGCGTCAAGGTCGCGACCGGCATTCCGGTAGGCAACGGAAGCACGCAGCACTTCTACGTCGGCACTGACGTGCACGACGTGATCGTCTCGGCTTCCGCTACCGTTGACTCCGTGGGCTACGGGAACCTCGTTCTCAGTCACGTGTCTTGGGAAGGGGAGCCCGAAGAGCCCGAAGAGCCTGAGGAGCCCGAAGAGCCCGAAGAGCCCGAAGAGCCTGAGGAGCCCGAAGAGCCTGAGGAGCCTGAGGAGCCTGAGGAGCCCGTGACGGCTGGTCCGGAAGAGGAGGAGCCGCTTCTCCCCTTCACCGAGGACACCGCCGAGGAGGCCCCCGCGGCTGCTGAGACTGATACGGATCTGACGGAGCCGTTCCTGCCCTACACAGGGCTTGAGACGGTGCTCCTTCTCGGGGGCGCGGGGCTCACAGGGGCCCTGGGAGCGGGACTCCGCTTCTGGAGTCGCCGCAGCTGAGCTGATGTTCGCGAACACACGAGGCGCCGGGGCCGGACCAAGTCCGGCCCCGGCTTTCTGCCGGCACCGCTGGGTCGGGGTACAATCCGATGTGGCGCTGCCGTGCCACAATAGGGGACCGGCGCCTCCGGGGCGACGCCGGCCTTCGTGCGGGGGAGAGATGTTTCAGGCGAGCGAAGTCTTTCAGCTGGCTCTGGCGATAGTGCTTTCGCCGCTCATCATCCGGAGTCTGACGCAATCGAAGTTGCCCGCCCGCCGCAACATAGCGACGGGATTGATGTCTTTGACTGCGGCCTACGTACTCACAGTGGTCGAGGGGTTCGCTGCCGAAGAGCTCATGAACGCGCTCGAGCATGCGGCGTACGCGGTTGCCGGCGTTGCCTTCGCGCTTTCGGCGAGGACTATGAGCCGCTTCTGGAGCAGGCAGGGCGGCGGTTCGACATGAACGTCGTGGTCGTCATATTCGACGCCGCCGCGCTCGTCGCCTTCGGGTCTACTCTCGTCACGGGTGGCCTGTCCTACATACGCAACCGTCGGATGAGCGTAGTGCCCGCAGTCCTCATTCTCGCAGCCATGTCGATCATGACGTTCGTAGCACTGTCGAATCTGCTGGAGAGCACCGGAGTGAGCCAGGCGGTCGATCAAGTCGAGGATCTTGCGGAAATCCTCGTGTTTCCCCTGATTGGCTATGCGCTGTATGCGCTGAACGTGTCCGGCCAGATGGATAGGGTGCGCACGGCTAACAATGCTCTACAGGCCGAACATGCCATGCTCATGAACATCGTAGACACAAGTCCCGTGGGGATCGTGGTGGTGGACGACATCGGCAACGCCACGTTCGCGAATCACTTCGCATGGGAGCTGCTGGAGCTCAGCGAGAGTGACGGTCCGCAGTGCTGCCTCAGTGCCGGGGTCGTGGTTCCCTCGCGAGCGGCCGTTCCTGAGTCTCGGGCGGTCTTCGACATCTCGCTCGTAGGCCGGAAGGTAGAGAACGAGGCGTGGGACTATGTCTCTCCGCACGGACGCATCCCTCTGCAAGTCTCGAGCACGCCCCTGAAGGACCGCGATGGCAGAGTCCTCGGGTCGGTTGTCGTCTTCCTCCCGCTCGCGGGGCGGGGTGCGCTGAACGCGCTCGGGCAGGACTCTCAGTGAGCGACGCATCCGGACACGACGACCGGGAAGCGCTCAAAGCGATTGCTGCCCGCGCGGCCTTCGACCGCGTCCCTGAAGGAATCGTCATCGGGGTGGGCACCGGCACGACTGTCGCCCACTTCGTGGGCGCGCTCGCCCAGGACCGCGCGCGCGTCAGGGCCGCCGTCGCATCGTCACGCGATACCGAGAGGCTGCTCCGAGAGGCGGGAATCCCCGTCGCGGACCTGAACGAAGTCGGGGACTACCCCCTGTACGTGGACGGAGCCGATGGGATCGACTCGGCTCTTCGGCTTATCAAGGGGGGTGGGGGGGCCCTCACCAGGGAGAAGATCTGTGCGCAGGCGGCCGAGCGGTTCGTGTGCATCGCCGACGACAGCAAGTACTCTCCGGAGGGCCTGGGTTCTGTGCCGATTCCTCTCGAGGTGATTCCGATGGCGCGTGAGCTGGTGCGGCGCGCGGTGGCGCGTATGGGAGGAACCGCGCGTTTGCGCGAGGACTTCGTGACCGACAACGAAAACCAGATCCTTGACTGCGAAGGTCTGGAGGCGGGGTCGTTGGAGGCGCTGGAGATCTCTCTAGAGACGTTGCCCGGAGTCGTGACGTGCGGCGTGTTCGCACGCCGTCACGCCGACCTGGCGTTGATCGCTTCCGCAGACGGCGTGCGCGAACTGGTGCCCGACGGCTGACGATCCGCGCACGCGTCGAGCACGGCCGCTACAATGTCATCGTCCGTCTCAGTGCGCCTACCCGCAGACTTGTCGCGACCTGCCGAGGAGAGAAGCCGATGCTGTCCATCGCCTTGCCCAAGGGGAGTCTCGAAGAGCAGACACTGCTGCTCTTCTCTCAGGCCGACCTCGAAGTCAAGAAGTCGAGCCGCGCATACAATCCCGTCGTTGACGATCCGCGGATTGGCAAGGCCAAGATTCTTCGGCCTCAAGAAATCCCGCTGTACGTGCAGGATGGACATTTCGACCTGGGAATCTCAGGCCATGACTGGGTGCGCGAGTCCGGCGCCGACGTCGTGGAGGTTGCCGAGCTTCCGTACGCGAAGACGGGAACGGGCGTCGTGCGTATGGTCCTTGCGGTGCCGGACGATTCACCGATTCGCAGCGCCAAGGACATTCCACCGGGCGCACGCATAACCACCGAGTTCCCTCGAGTGACGAAGCAGTACTTCGACGAGTTGGGCATCGACGTCGAAGTGCATTTCTCTTACGGCGCCACGGAGGCGAAAGTCCCAGAACTCATGGATGCGCTCGTGGACCTCACCGAGACGGGCTCGACTCTTAGGCGGAACGGTCTTCGCATAGTCGAGACGATTCTCACGTCCACCACGCGGCTGATCGCGAACAAAGAATCGTGGGAAGACCCCGATAAGCGCGCAGCCATCGAGGAGATCCGGACGCTGCTCTTGGGAGTCATCGAGGCCAGGGGGCGCGTGCTGCTGTCCATGAACGTGTCCGAGGAGCGACTCGACGCGGTCGTCGCAGAGCTGCCGGCCATGAAGAAGCCTACGGTCAACCGCCTGTATGGGTCGGACGATCTGGAGGTTACCACCGTGGCCGACAAAGCCACCGTGAACGTGCTCATCCCCAGGCTCAAAGCGGCAGGCGCGGAGGACATCCTCGAACTGCCGATCACCAAGATCGTTCGCTGAGCCGGGCATCTCGTGCACCAATCGGACTGGATACTGCGCCAGATCGAGCTCGCTGGTGTGCTCCTCAAGCGAATCGTGGCGGCCCTTCGCGAGCACAGGCCCGACGATGTACTGGAGCTCTCCCACGAGGCGATTGGGGTGATTCTGGACCTCGACGCCACTCTCGCCGACACACTGACCGGCGAGGCGCTCGTGTCCCTGTTGTCCGCCGGCGGGGTTCTTGATTCAGAGCGAGCCGCCATGCTCGGTGAAGTCCTGGCGGCCCGGGCAGCCGCGTACTCCGAGGCAGGGAGGCAGGAGTCCGCGCGCGCAGAGGCCGACCGGGCGACTCAGCTTCTCGACGCGGTTGAGGTCGACGTCATCCAGGCAGACGCCGAGACCTACCTCCTGGACCGCGTCGATGCCGCGCGCGGCTTTCTCTCCGAAGCCGGACTTTGATGCTTTCGCGGTCCGTTGGCCCGTCGGTCGGCGGTCGCCGGGCGACGCCGCCCCGGTGTTCACGGATGTGTTTCGTCGTCCTTCTTGACTATTGTGGACTTTACAGTATGCTGGTTCTCAGCTAGTGTGAAGCTCGTAGTAGTGACTGACGCCCGCAGCGACGGACAAGTCAGCGGCAAAGGAGGTGCGCGTGAGCCCAGTCGACGAGGCAATCTTGCGCAAGTTCCAGAAGGAGCTGAACGCGGGAACCGTCTCGCTCGTGCTGCTCGCGATACTCGATCGCTCCACGGAGCCCATGTATGGCTACCAGATAGCTAAGAGCATCGAGGGCGCTCTGCAGGAGGGGACACCGATCAAACAGGGGACGCTGTACCCGGTGCTTCGCTCGATGGAGGACAACGGCCTGCTGGCCAGCCGCGTCGAGCCGAGCGTCTCGGGACCGCCACGCAAGTACTACTCGATCACCGACCACGGCCGCGGGGTCTTGACGGCGTGGAAAGAGGCGTGGTCGCGCACGCGCGACTTCGTGGATTCGACCTTGGAGGGGAACGTTGGCTAGGACGATTGAAGAGTATCTCGCCGAGCTGAAGCGCGAGCTCGCCGGTGAGGATCCCGCGCTGGTGCAAGACGCGCTCTACGATGCCGAGGAGTATCTGCGCAGCGCGATGAGTGAGGCGGATGACGACCCCTCGGCATTCGAGGAGGTCGCGGACGCTTACGGGTCGCCCCAGGAGATCGCCTCGGCATACCGTGAGACTGAACTCACGGTCCGTCGTGCGCTCCGTCGACCGGAGCGGGTCCGTACCAACCCGTTCGCACGGTTCTTCGGCGTGTTCGTCGATCCTGAGACGTACGGCTCGCTATTCTACATGCTGCTGTCTCTCGCGACCGGCGTGGTGTATTTCACGGTTGTCGTGACGGGACTGTCCCTCTCTGCCGGCCTGCTCATCACGTTGCTCGGCATCCCTGTCGCTTTGCTCCTCATCGCGATCGTGCGTGCGGCGTCGCTCGCCGAGGGTCGGCTTGTGGAGGCTTTACTGGGCGTCCGCATGCCGCGTCGTCCGAGAAGCGTCGGCCAGCAGGGCGACATCTGGGGACGTCTGAAGTCGTGGTTTGCCGACTATCGGACGTGGACGACGATGCTCTACATGCTTCTCCAGCTGCCGCTGGGCGTCGCGTACTTCGTGACGAGCGTGGTGGGCTTGTCAGCCTCCGTCGGCGTCTTTGCGGCGCCGATCATCCAGATCGTGACCGACCGCCCAGTGTTCGTGGACGGGACGTACGGCTACCTGATCGAACCGTGGGCCGTGCCCTTGTTCATGATTGCCGGAGCGCTCCTCTTGACCGGAACGTTCTGGGTCGTGCGCGGCATCGGCTATCTCCACGGACAGTACGCGAAGGCCATGCTGGTGGGCCGGTTCACGGGCGCTCAGTCCGGAACCGCCGACGCCGGCATGTGAGAGGGGAACGCGATGGACAAGAAGTTGAGGATCGGGGTGGCGGCTTTGGCTTTGGCGGTGGCGCTCGGCGCAACCGGCTGCACCCGAGTGGAGCTCTCACCTGGCGATTTTGGTTACATCCCTCGCAGCGAGAGCAATCCGGCGAGTTCTAGCGAGAGTGTCGAGCTCTTGGATGCCGAGGAGGCACAAGTCTCGATCCGGATGGGAGCCGGCGAGCTTTCGGTCGACTCGGGAGCGGGATTGAAGCGGCTGATGGAGGCCGAGTTCGAGTGGTTCCACGATGAGCTGAGACCCACGATTTCGCACAACGCTTCGGGAGGCCATGCCGAGTTGACAATCGAACAGGTGGATGAGGGGATGACCCTGTGGCCCAGCGGCCAGGTGCGAAGCATCTGGGAGATCGCGTTGTCGGACACCGTGCCCATCGATCTTGAGATCGATCTCGGTGCCGGTGAGGCAGACTTGCTCCTTGGAGAACTGAACCTCTCCGACCTTGACGTGGATCTCGGAGCCGGGAGGGTGACTATAGACCTGGCGGGCGTCGACTACGACCTGAACGCCGACATCAACGCCGGGGTCGGCGAACTCGAGCTTCGGGTCCCGGCCGACATCGGCGTGCGTGTCAGCGGACGAAATGCGGGACTCGGCGATTTCAAAGCGGACGGTTTCACCGGCGATGGTGACAGCTGGATCAACCCGGCCTGGGATGGGTCGGAGACTCAGCTCGACATAGACCTGAACCGTGGCGTTGGGACCGTCACGCTCGAGCTCGTGGACTAGAGAGATAGGCGGCGGCAGCGCGAACTCGTGGGCTGCCGATGTCAGGGAGGTGGGGCGGGTGGAACTCTTCGGCATGGGCCTCGGGGCCGTCGCGCTCGTGCACCTGGCAGTGCTCGCGTACCTTCTCATGGTATACGCCAAGATCGAGCGCACTCCTCAAGTCCGGAGGACGAACGTACTTCCCGAGGTGTAAACTCGTCAGGACACTCAACTCGCAAAGCACACAGACAGGGGAGTTCGAATGACCGTGTCGCGTCGAGCGGACTACGCTATCCGCATGATGATGCAGCTGGCCCGCGAGCCTGACGGCGTGCCCGTTCCCGCACGCACGATCGGATCGCGCCAGGGCGTGCCTGTGGAGTTCGCGCGCGCCATCGCGAGCGACCTCGCTTCGGCGGGGCTCTTGAAGGCGAAGCGCGGCACCGGTGGGGGAATCCGCCTCTCCAAGGACCCGTGCGACATCAGCGTCTACGACATCTTGCGGGCTGTGGACGGCGGCGCATCCATGTCCGACTGCACGAGCGATCCCGGGTACTGCGAGCGCTCATCTTTCTGCCCGATGCACCAGGTGTGGAGAAACACCGAAGGCCATCTGGAGCAGTACCTCTCCACCGTGAGACTGGACGCGCTCGTTTCGGACGGGCAGTTCGAGCAGTTGCAGGCCTAGGTCCCTCGTGGTGGCAGACGCATCGCGCGTCAGCCGCCCCGGAGCCGGCGTAGCCATGGTCTCAGGCGCGTGATTCGGTGGCTGTTGAAGGGCGGCTTGTCGCATGCGATCGACGGTGGCGCTCGTCCGGTGTGACTCTTATGAGCCGGAGGCCGTCCACCGCGCTGTCGGCGTGGGCCTCGAGCTGGTCGGCGGCGTCGACCGGTTCGTCTCGCGTGGAGAACGCATACTTCTCAAGCCCAACCTCCTGGTCGCGTCTTCCCCGGATGCGTGTGTCACTACACACCCGGCTGTCTTCGAAGCGGTCGCCCGCTGGCTGAAGGACGCAGGCGCCTCGCTCACTTACGGTGACTCTCCTGGATTCGGCAAGCCTGAGAGCGTGGCGCGCAAGGCCGGTCTTGCGGAGGTGGCCGATCGCTTGGGGATCCAGTTCGGCGACTTCGCCAGCGGTCGTGAGATGGCGTTCGCTGAGGGAGGGCTGATACGGCAGTGGCACTTCGCCAACGGCGTGCTCGACGCCGACGGTGTCGTGTCGTTGCCGAAGCTCAAGACACATGGGCTGACTCGAATGACCTGCGCAGTCAAGAACCTCTTCGGTTGCGTTCCTGGGATGCGGAAGGGGGAGTTCCACGGCCGCTTGCGCGACGAGCGGCAGTTCGCTCAGATGCTGGTAGATCTCAACGCGTGTCTCTCCCCGCGCCTCCACGTGTGCGACGCGGTGATGGCCATGGAAGGAAACGGGCCCAGGAACGGCACTCCTCGGAAGATGGGCGTCCTGCTGTTCTCGCAGGACCCTGTCGCGCTGGATGCCGTCGCCTGCGCGCTCATTGGGCTCGACCCCTCCCTCGTCGGCACATGCGTATACGGTGAGGAGTTCGGCCTCGGAACCATGACGGACATCGAAGTCGTGGGCGAGGACCCGGACGCGTACGTTGCCGAGGATTTCGCGGTCAACCGGCGCCACGCTTCCACGACGGGCCAGATCGACGGTCGCGTCAGCAGGTTCATGCGTCGCTGGATGGTGCCGAAACCGGTGATCGACACGCGAAGTTGCACGGCGTGCGGCACGTGCGTGCGGGTATGCCCGGTCGAACCCAAGGCGGTGGACTGGCCGGACGGCGAGCCCGGCGAAGGCCATAGGCCGGTACACGACTACGCGTTGTGCATTCGCTGCTACTGCTGCCAGGAGATGTGTCCCGACAAGGCGATAGAGATCGTTGTCCCTCCGCTTGGCCGCATCATCCATCGATGACCGGCGACCGCTCCTCCTCCCGTGCGCCAGAGTCGACGGCCGTGGGTATGAGAAGGACTGGGTACCGGCTACCGACGGAAGGAGAAACGATGGCTCACGCGTACGTCACGGAGGAAATCGTCGCGACCGCTCCCACGCGGGTCGGGCTCCTGGCGGACGTCAGTGCGGCGCTTGCCGAGCGCGAGGTGGGGATTGCGGCGATAGGCGCTTACGACAAGGCGGGCCGCGGTGAGTTCATGATGATCACCACAGACAACGACACCGCGGTGGGCGTGCTCGAAGCAATGGGCATGACGGTGCACCGAAACGACGTGACGGTTCTCGACGCCGAAGACTCTCCTGGCTCGCTCTCGACCGCGGCCCGGATGCTCGCCGCCGCGGGCATGAACGTCGATTGGGTCTATGCCACCACCTGCGGCGGCACCCACGCCAGCGTCGTGTTCAAGGCGGTCGACCCGCGGCGCACGGCAGAGATTCTGAGCGGCTAGCGAAAACCCTTACCACGCCACCGGACGTATCCTTGAATTCGGCACGGCGTGTGCTTACCCTGGCGATAGGGTGCATACCCGAGGGCGCATGGGGCGTCCCGCCGACCGAGGAGGTGATCCAGCTGATGCGAAGTACGAGGATCGCTGCGCTGGTCCTGACCGATGCGGTTGAGGCGGAGGTCCGGGCCGTCTAGTGGACGGCGGCGTTCCGGGAGACGGGAACCCGGGCGAAACGACGCCATAATGAGAATGTCGCTGTCCCGCAGCGATTAGAAGAGGGCCGCCATCCGGCGGCCCTCTTTTCTACTCCGGAGACTGGACGTCGACGGGTTCAGGGCCACGCGGATCTGCGTGGATCACGTGCCGAGAACAGCCTGCGCGATCCACAGCAGCACCATGCCGCCGACCAGCGTCGCGACCGTGCTCTTCGACTTGTATGCGATCAGGAACGCTCCTGCCGCGGCCACGCAGCGCGCGGGCGCGAAGGAGTAGACGGCGTCGTGCTTCACGTAGAGCGCACTCGGGACCACCAGGGCGGTGAGCGCGGCGGCCGGCACGTGCCTGAGCAGACGCTCCACAAGGGAAGGCAGAGTGACCTTCCCGTGCAGCCAGATCGGCAGGCTTCTCAGCAGCAGGGTACCGGCAGCGAGAGCCACTATTGCGATCCAGAACGCGACGGTGGCGTTCATCCCTCGATCCCTTCGGCGGGCATCTCTCGCTCTCGGATCGCGCCCCACGCCATGCCGACGACGATTGCCGCGAGCAGGCCCGTCTGCAGAGGCAGCAAGGGTACGAGAATCGCGGCGGCTGTCGCCGACGCGAGCGACACCTCGACGTTCGAGCGCCTCTTGAGTACCGGCATGAGCATCGCCAGGAACACCAGAGGTATCGCGAAATCGAGTGACCAGGATTCCGGCACGAACGAGCCCCCGATCGCGCCGATCAGGTTGGTGACCTGCCAGACGCACGCGAGCATCAACCACGATCCCACGTAGTAAGGGACGACTCCGATGTCCGGCAGGTATCGCCCTCGCATCATAGTCGCGGCGTACGACTGGTCCACGAGTGGGTGACCCAGCGCCCAGCGCCACTTGCCCGCCCCCGCGTCGATCACGGGAGCGAGCGACGTGCTGTAGATGAACATGCGCGCGTTCACGACGAGCGCCGTCCCGATCACGACCGCCAGGGGTGCGCCTTCGGCGAACAGTGATGTCGCGGTCAGTTGCGCGGCACCGGCGTTTACCAGCAGGGACATCCCCAACGCCTCGAGGATCCCGAACCCTGCGTCCACGACGGCGGCCCCGGTGACGAGGCCGAACGGGATGATCCCGAGGACGATGGGTGCGACGTCCTTGGCGCCGGCGATCATGCTGCGACGGGTACGTGACACTCGCGGTCTCCTCGGCGAACCGAATGAAGAAGCGATGTTAGCACGAGCGGTATCCCGATGGCGCGCTGGATATGAGTATCATGACCGGCGGGTACATTCGAACACGTACGAGCAGACGCGACGGTGAGGGTGCGATGGTGCGCGACGACCTCGAGGACATGCGGATAACCGTCACCGAGAACGGCCCCTACGAAGTCACGGGTGGCGTGCCGCTTCTGCGACTTGAGATTCTCACGAATGAGAGCGGAGAGTCGGTCGGATGGCGGGAGATCGAGCGCATCGCGACGGGAGATTCCTACCTGCTATGCCGATGCGGGATGTCTGCGAACAAGCCGTTCTGTGACGCGTCGCATCTCATCGAAGGATTCGAGGGCGCCGAGACGGCGGCCCGTGAGGCGTATCGTGAAGTGGCGGTGTGCTCGGATGGTTCCGGGGTGAGATTGCGGGACGTCCGCCAGCTGTGCGCCGAGGCCCGCTTCTGCGACCGTGGCGGCGGCCTGTGGAACCTCATCGAACGGACGGGCGAGCCCGACGTGCTGGCTCTGGTCATCGAAGAAGCCGGACTGTGTCCCTCCGGCCGGTACGTAGCCTGCGATCCGGACTCCGACGAGGCCATAGAGCCGCAGCTCGAGCTTTCGATCGGCGTGGTGGAGGACCCGTATCTGCGAGTCCGCGGCCCGTTGTTCGTGAGGGGCGGGATTCCCGTGTATTCGGCCGACGGCACTCCCTACGAGGTGCGGAATCGCGTTACGCTATGCCGATGCGGGAACTCGGGTAACAAGCCCTTCTGTGACGGCACGCACGTGGGGACCGCGCCCGTGCACGAGGACTGAACCGGACCGGTGCCGGTTTGGGAATCAACCATGCAACTGCCCACCACCGTCGAAGGCGACCTGAGATGACGAATCGTCTGGCAAGCCAACACTCCACGTACCTTCGCTCACACTCGGACGACCCCGTCGATTGGTATCCGTGGGGTAAAGAGGCGTTCGCGCGCGCGCGCGAGCTCGGGCGGCCCGTGCTCGTGTCGGTCGGCTACGACTCGTGCCACTGGTGCCATGTCATGCAGCGCGAATCCTTTCGAGACCCCGAGATAGCGGCCCAGATCAACGACGGATTCGTGGCCGTGAAGGTGGATCGCGAGATCCGCCCGGACGTCGATCACGTGTACATGACGTACACGACGCTCGCGGCGGGCCAGGGCGGTTGGCCGATGACGGTGTTTCTCACACCCGAGAAGGCCCCGTTCTTCGCAGGCACGTACTTTCCGAAGATCTCGCGTGACGGTCAACCGGGCTTCCCGGAGATCCTGCGGCTGGTGAGTGAGGCCTACGCCGACGACACCGAACACGTCGAGACGGTTGCCCGCGAAGCGCTGAGCTCGGTGTCCAAGGTGATACACCCGCAGCCTCTCCGGCAGGTAGACGAGCAGCTGATCCACGAGGCGGCTGAGGCGTTCTTCGACGTCGAAGACCGTGAGCAAGGCGGTCTGGGAGACCCTCCCAAGTTCCCGCAGGCGCCGATCGCGCGGTTCCTGCTTGCGTACTCCCAGGTCACCGGCAACGAGACCGCGCTCGACATCGTGCGCCGCTGGACGTACGCGATGCTGCGCGGCGGCATCTACGACCAGGTGGGCGGGGGCATCTTCCGGTACAGCACCGACGACGAGTGGCTGGTCCCGCACTTCGAGAAGATGCTGTACGACAACGGCCAGCTGCTGTCCACGATCGCCGCGCTTCACCGTCTCGATCCGGCCGAGGAACTGGCGCACTACGCTCGCGCGACCGCGGCGTTCATCGAGCGGGACCTTGCGGCAGAGGGGGGCGGCTACCACTCGAGTCTCGATGCTGAGACCGCGGGAGAAGAGGGCGCAACATACCTATGGTCCTGGGACGACGTGTCCCAGGTGCTCGACGAGGACGAAATCGGGATCGCCCGGGACGCCCTTGGCGTATCCGAAGAGGGCAACTTAAGGGGGAGCAGCGTGCTCACCCGGCGGGCGGGCAGGGAAAGCGAGGCCGAGGCAGTCGACCGGGTGCTCGGCAAGCTCTTCGAGGCAAGGAGTTCGCGTCGGCAGCCCAAGGTCGTCACGAACCTGCTCACCGACTGGAACGCGATCGCCGCGCGAGGCCTGATCGAGGCGGGCGTGGCCATCGGCGACGACGACCTCGTCACGCAGGGGACGCGAACGGTGGACTGGCTCTTAGACGCTGCGGTCGAGCGCGACAAGGTCGTGCATGTAGTGGGTGACGAGTCGGTGGCCGGACTCGAGCTAGTCGATGACTACGCCGCGCTGATCATGGCCCTGCACGCGGCGTCGCGGTTGGGTGACGGCGAGGCGGACGGAAGATACAGCCGTGAGGCGGAGCGCTTGTTCAACCGCGCGCTGAAGCGCTTCGAGGAGGGCTCGTTCATCTACATGACGGGGCACAAGACCGATCTGCCGATGCGGCCGATCTCGTACGACGACGCGCCGACGCCCTCGGGAGCGGCCACGCTGGCCGAGGCCCACGCCACGCTGCGGCCCGCCGACACCAAGGGGCTCGACCGGCTGCTGGTCCCCGCGACCGGCATCGTGGACCGCGCGCCCTATATGGGAGGCACGTGGTTGCGGGTCATGCTGGGCGTAGCGCTCGGCCGCTAGCGAGGGGCGGCGGCTGCGCGAATGAGGAGGGGCAGGTGACGGGACCGCGATTCGACCAAGACGCGTTCCGTTCGCCGGACGCCGTCAGAGCCGTGGTGGTGGGCGGCGCGAACACGGACCTGATCGGTTTTCCCGAGGCTTCCCTCACCTACCGCGACTCCAATCCCGGCAGTGTCGTCTCCTACTCGGGGGGTGTCGCCCGCAACATCGCCGAGAACCTGGCCCGCCTCGCAGTCGACGTGCATCTGATCACGGCTTTCGGCAACGACGTCGCATCATTCGAACTTGCCGAGGAATGCCGCGAGTCCGGCGTGGCGATCGACGCCTCGCTCGTGGACGAGGACCTGCCGGGCGCTCGTTACCTCGCGATCGACGACGAGACCCGCGAGCTGGCGGTGGCGGTCTCAGACATGCGCGTGCTCGACCGGATCACCCCCGAGGTCCTGGCAGCCGACGCCACACACGAGTTGCTCGCAAGCGCACACGTGGTAGTGGCGGACTGCAACCTCACCGCCGAGGCGATCGAGTGGCTCGCGCGAAACACCGCCGCTCCACTCGTGGTGGACCCCGTCTCCGCGGCCAAGGCGCCTCGGGTCCTCGGCGTGCTCGATCGTGTGGCGGCGATAAAGCCCAACGGGCATGAAGCCCAAGCGCTTCTCGGATACCCGGTGAACGATGCGGGAACCGCCCACCGTGCAGCTCGCGAGCTCGTCGGACGCGGAGTTGCGCGGGCGTTCGTCACGCCTGCCGAAAGCGGCATCGGCTGGGCAGACGCGGGCGAGTCGGGCTCGTTCGATCTCCCCCGCACGAGAATCCTGAACAGCATCGGCGCGGGGGACGCCTTTGTTGCCGGCGTCGTGTATGCGATGCTTTCAGGCACGGATACCGTGCAGGCCGCACTGTTGGGCTCCGCTTGTTCCGCGATCACGCTCGACAGCCCGGCGACCGTGAACCCGAGCATGAACCGTGAATTCGCGTTCGCGACGGCGAAGGAGCTGTACTCATGAACGACTACCTCGTGATCGCCTCCGAGGTCGCGGACGCGTTCGCCTCCGGGAAGCCCGTCGTGGCGCTCGAGTCCACTCTCATCTCGCACGGGTTCCCCTATCCGGCGAACGTGGAGTGCGCGCGGGAGGCGGAGCGCATCGTGCGCGAAGCGGGCGCGGTACCCGCGACGATCGCCATCCTCGGAGGCAGACTCCGCGTTGGCATCACCGACGACGAGATCGAGCACCTGGGCAAAGACGGCCCCGAGGAAGTCGCGAAAGCATCGCGGCGCGATCTGGCGCCGCTCGTCGCCCGTGGCGCCGACGGAGCGACTACAGTGGCGGGCACCATGGCGATCGCGGCTATGGCAGGCATCGAGGTATTCGCGACCGGCGGTATAGGCGGCGTACATCGCGGAGCGGAGCAGTCCTTCGACATCTCGGCGGACCTCATCGAATTCGAACGCACGCCGGTGGCGGTGGTGTGCTCCGGCGCCAAGGCCGTGCTCGACCTGCCTCACACGCTCGAGGTCCTCGAAACCCACGGGGTCACAGTCATTGGCCACCAGACCGGCGAGTTCCCGGCGTTCTACACGCGAACCACCGGCCTCGCCGTAGACATGCGGTGCGATTCCGCCGAGGAGATCGCCGACGTCCTGTTGGTCCACAAGCGACTCGGGCTCGATGGTGGCGTGGTGATCGCGAACCCGATCCCGGCCGAACACGCGATAGAGCGTTCCACTCTTGACGGGTGGATCTACGCGGCTCTCGAAGACGCTGCCGACGCGGGCGTCCACGGGAGGGACGTGACACCCTTCCTGCTGGCCCGGCTGCATGAACTGTCCAATGGTGCGACCGACGAGGCGAACAAACAGCTCGTGTACTCCAACGCGCGACTGGGAGCCCAGGTCGCAGGCGCACTGTTGCGGGCCTGACCGCTCAAAGAATCCGTAAAGAGGGCCATGGGGTCGCGCATAGAAGAAAGTCCTCGGCGACCCACCTCACATGCCTGGAACCGACGGAGGGACGAATGGGCCGATTCGCTGTGGTCCTCGTGTGTCTCGCATGCCTGCTGACCGCTGCTGTTGCGTTGGCCGGCTGCGCGAGAGGCGAGTTTGTAGGCTCCAAGATCTCGAACAAGTACCACGACCCGGAATGTGTCTGGGCCGAGGAGATGAAGAGAGAGAATCGCGTCTGGTTCGAGACGGCCGACGACGCACAAGCGGCCGGTTACGAACCATGTCCGAACTGCCTGCCGGCGCAGTGATGAGTCAGCGGTTCGTCGTGCCGCGCGCGTGGGAGATTCCGTAGGCCGCCAGCGTCGCGATCATCCACACAAGCGCGAGCGCGGCCAATGGCGCTGCGACTTCGAACGACAGCTTGGCGACCGCCGACCAGTCCCGCGCGTACCAAGCGGGCGCGATCATGGTGGTGGCGATTGCGAAGATGCCCAGCCACGCTACTCCGATAGCCCCGCCGACGGCGAGGGTTGCGGTCCCGAATAACTCGCGCAGCGAGCGCGGTGGTGTGGCGGTCTTCGGCATACGTCCCCCATTTCGCGCCAAGACTTCCGCTTCTGAAGCTCCACGCGGTTCATTCGACCGGCGGGCGGGAGAGTCCTGCCGGTTCCATCGTGGGAGTTCCCCAGACGTGTCGGGCTGCCGCTACAAGGCGTGCTCGTCTGAGCCGACGTCGCTCGGGTCGACTCTGCGGTACACCTTGTCGTGTTCCCGCGCGTGATCTACGACCTTGATGCCGACATCGTCACCCGGAGAAGCATGCTTGACCTCTTCGTGCTCGATCTGCATGGATTGCACGTCTTGCTCGAAGTCGCTCGTGTGTCCCACGACATGGATGTGGTCCCCGACGTCGACCTCGTCGGTGAGATGAACGCCAGCGACACCGAGATCGCCCCAATAGTGCGTCACCACACCAATCTCCTGCTCCGGGACGGGCTGCTGCTCATCCATAGTTGACCCCTTCCGGCATGCGGCGGCGCGCACCCGGGCCGCCGCCGCGCTCAGCACGCGTCAGCCTTTACGTACCCACCAGGCCTGCGCATCAGCCGACCGACCCCGTTTGTAGGACACTGCGTGCGCTCCGCCCGGCTCGAACGCGGTGGCAGGACGAGTGTGCGCCCGAGAGCTCAACGAGCGGCCGAGAACGCCAAGGGACGCCGCAGGCCATCCACGCCGCCGAGAGGACCGCCGGCACTGCGAACACCGACCATTGCCACACCTGCAGATCGAACACCTGGCTTCCTTGTTGTCCGCGGGTCGTTCGATACGCACGGCGCGACGGTTTCCGGCGACATTGTACGATTGGATACGCTGTGAGGTCCGAGAGTGGGGCGAGGGGTTCACACAGGGACGGAAGAGAGGGTCGGATGACGGTCCACAGTGCGGGTATCCTTGCCTACCGGTTCCGTGAGCAGGGCCTGGAGGTGCTGCTCGCCCACCCGGGCGGGCCGTTCTGGTCGAACAAGGACCGAGGCGCCTGGAGCATTCCCAAGGGCGAGTTCGAACCGTCCACTGAAGAGGCTCCCAATGCCGCGCTGCGGGAGTTCGCCGAAGAGACAGGCTTGCCGATAGCGGGAGAGCTTGTTCCCCTCGGGACTGTCAAGCAGCGCAACGGCAAGGTCGTGCACGGCTTTGCGGTCGAGGCGGACGTGGACCCCGCCAGTGCGCGCAGCAACACGTTCGAGATGGAATGGCCGCCGCGTTCCGGGAGGGCCGCCGAATTCCCGGAGATCGACCGGATCGAATGGTTCCCCGCCGACGAAGGGCGGGAGAGGGTTCTGCCGGCGCAAGCCGAGTTCATCAGCCGGTTGCAGGAGTCCCTGGAGCACGACTGAGCCTTTCCCGCTCAGCGGATCGTGAAATCCACTCGCTGCAGCACTTCCCCTTCGCCGAAGCTGACATGCATGTTGGGATCGTCGGTCACGCCGTCCGTGGCGTACACCACGCTTCCCACGCCGCTCTGCGAAGTCCAGGCATACCCACGTGTCAACGCGCCCCCGGCTCCGGTTGCCTCCAACATCGCTTGCGCGAGCCGGTCGTATCGCTGCAGCTGCTCGCCCGTAGGCGACAACTCGGTGACCCCCTCGCCGGTCGCGCCTTCGTCCACATAGACCCATTCCTCGGACTCACCTTCGACGTGCCGACGGGTGACGATCACGCTGCGTCCTTCCGTGTCGGTCCACTCGATCGCGCCGTACCCTTCCATGTTCTCGAGGACCTCGATCTCGCCGTCGGCGGGCGTCAGCCCATAGGAGAAGGCCAGCCCGGCTGCTGTCACGGCTTCGTACAGCTGTTCGTCAGGGAGGGGTTCCACCGGCGGTCCTTGGTCCGCAGCCTCCTCGGCGGCCTGCGACTCCGCGCGCTCGGCTACGGGCTCCCCGTCGGGCCGGGTGGCGCCGCTACAACCGATGACTGCGAGCCCCGCGGCGGTGACGAGAATGAGTGCGAGAACGGCGCTGAGCAAGTGACGCATGTGATCCCCCTTAGTCGTGAGCCTGCATGAATGTAGCACTCGGGTTTGCACGAGGCGACCACGCGGGGTCTCGCGGGGCGGCTCGCCCGCACGTCTTGTCCCTGCAAGGGGTACATTGCTCCCAACAGGCCAACGGCAGCTCACACCTAGGATGCACTGTGCCGATGAACGACCACCACGAGCACATGATCGCGGACTTCAGGCGGCGCTTCTGGGTCTCGCTCGTCGTCACGCTGCCGATCTTGGCGCTCTCCCCGCTGATCCAGCGCTTCCTTGGGATAGAAGGGGCTCTGTCCTTCCCCGGTGACGACTACGTGCTGCTCGCTCTGTCCTCGGCGGTGTTCGTGTACGGCGGCTGGCCGTTCCTGACCGGATTTGTGGGCGAGGTCCGCGACCGCGCCATCGGCATGATGACACTGATCGCGGTAGCGATCACAACCGCCTACACATATAGCGCGGCAGTCGTCCTGGGCCTGCCCGGGGAGGTGTTCTTCTGGGAGCTTGCGACGCTCATCGACGTGATGCTGCTCGGGCACTGGATCGAGATGCGGTCGGTGGCCGGTGCGTCGCGGGCGCTCGAGGAGCTCGCGCGCCTCATGCCATCAGACGCTCACAAGATCGCCGAGGACGGTTCGGTGACCGACGTGCCGCTCGACGAGCTCGAGTCCGGTGACCGCGTGCGCGTCAAGCCCGGCGAGAAGGTGCCGGCAGACGGGGTGGTCGCGGATGGGGAGAGCTCGGTGAACGAAGCCATGCTCACCGGCGAGTCGACCCCGGTGTCCAAGTCGGAAGGCGATGAGGTGATCGGCGGCTCGGTCAACGGGGAAGGCTCGCTCACCGTAGAGGTGCGGGCGACAGGCGCCGACTCGTTCCTGTCGCAGGTTATCGAGCTGGTGAGCGAGGCGCAGGCAAGCAAGTCCAAGACGCAGAACCTCGCGAACCGGGCGGCCGCGTGGCTCACGGCGATCGCGCTCGCGGGCGGCGCGATCACGTTCATCGCCTGGTATGCGATCGTCGGCGAGAGCTCCACGTTCGCCTTGTCGCGATCGGTCACCGTGATGGTGATCACGTGCCCGCATGCCTTGGGCCTTGCGATCCCACTGGTCGTGGCGATCTCGACATCACTCGGCGCAAGCAACGGGCTGCTCATCCGCGACCGCACCGCGTTCGAGCGAGCGCGGGACATCGATGCGGTCATCTTCGACAAGACCGGCACGCTCACCTTGGGCGAGTTCGGCGTGGCCGAGGTCGTCTCATACGGTGAGGGTGGCGACGAGGAAGTCCTGCGTCTGGCGGCTGCGGTCGAATCGCACTCGGAGCACCCGATCGCTGCTGGGATCGTAGCCTCTGCGCAGGAGCGTGGCATCGAGATCTCATCGGCGACGGAGTTCGACTCCATCCGGGGCAAAGGGGTGTCGGCCAGGGTCGGCGGACGCGTCGTGGCCGTGGTCAGCCCCGGGTACCTCGACGAGCACGACATCGACATGCCGGATGCCGAGGCGTTCGACCGCCTCTCAGGTGAGGGCAAGACCGTCGTTTTCGTGGTGTCTGACGGGCAGGTCGCCGGGATGCTCGGCATGGGTGACATCATTCGTGAGGAGTCCGCCCAAGCGGTCCGCCGGCTGCGCGAGATGGGCGTCGAGCCCATCATGCTCACCGGCGACAATGAGCGGGTCGCAGCCTGGGTCGCGGGTGAACTGGGCATCGACACGTACTTCGCGCAGGTCCTTCCTCAGGACAAGGCCGACAAGGTGCGGGAAGTTCAGGGCCAGGGCAAGGTGGTCGCCATGACCGGCGACGGCGTGAACGACGCTCCGGCGCTCGCACTGGCCGACGTGGGAATCGCAATCGGCGCCGGGACCGATGTGGCCGTCGAGACGGCCGACATCGTGCTCGTCCGCTCGAACCCGCAAGATGTCGTCAACATCGTTGCCCTATCCAAGGCCACGTACCGCAAGATGCTGCAGAACCTGGCGTGGGCCACCGGCTACAACGTGGTCGCGATCCCGCTCGCCGCCGGGGTGTTGTACTCGCTCGGTATCGTGCTCTCACCTGCGGTGGGCGCTGCGGTGATGTCGCTTTCGACCGTGATCGTGGCGGTGAACGCGCGGTTGCTCTCGATGCCCGAGGTCTCCTGACATCGATTTCGACAGAGGCTCTTGCGATGCACTTTCGTTGTGATACTATGCATGACGTTTTGGCAGCACGAACGGCTGGATCCTTCGGCCACCGGAAGGAGGGACAACAGATGGTTCATGTGATCCGCAGCGCCGCACTCGAGCGGCCCACGAAGGCGGCTTGCCCGCCGAGCCCGTCGTACGTCCGTATTCCGGTGCGCCGCGTCGTCTAGAGGGAGACATCGCGGGCACCCCGTAGGGGAGGAGCCCCACGATGTCACAACTCGATACCCGCGCACTTTCGCGCAACACCTACACGCTCGACGCCGCCGGCTTGTTCGCGCACGCACGCGACACGTTTCGAGAGGCGGCGGCCCGGTTCTCGCGAGCAAGTGAGCCACCGGGTCAGCACGAACGGCCGAGGAGCCGCGGCGGACCTTCGATTCGCGGCGCGGAGCGCTACGGTCTGCCGGAGAGTCACCGCACGAGATGATGTCGCCGGATCGGCAGCGCGGCACAGGCGTGGTCAAGAGACGATGGGGGTCGGAGTGAGCACAGTACTCGTTGTGTATGGGACAAAGACGGGTTGCACGGAAGGTATCGCCGAGAAGATCGGGAAGACGCTTGCCGAGGCGGGAGCCGAGGCTGACGTGAAGCCCGCAGGCGATAGGCCCGATCCGGCCGGCTACGACGCAATCGTGGTGGGCAGCGGGGTGCGTGTGGGCAACTGGCACGGCTTCGTCAAGGAGTGGGTCGCGTCCAACGTAGACGTGCTCAAGACCAAGCCGGTCGTCTTCTTCACCGCATGCCTCACGATGGCCGCAGAGCCCGAGAAGGCCGACGAGGTGCGTGCGTACACCGATGCCCTGATCGGAGAGACAGGCGTCGAGCCGGTCGAGATCGGCCTGTTCGCAGGCATGAACGAGCCGAAGCGATTCAGTCTTCCCGAGCGGCTGATCATGAAGGCCATGAAGGCGCCGGAGGGCGACTTCCGCGACCTCGAGGCTGTCGCCGAGTGGGCACGGGGAGTCGCCTCCCGCGTAGGCATCAACTAGTCCTCCGGCTTCCTGTCAGGGTTTACCGTGGGGTCCTCGGCGGGTAGGCAGGAAGCGATGAGTGGTCTGATACGAGGAGGTGCCCTCAATACTGCGCCTGCCAGGGCGCTGGGACGGTCGCGTAGATTGCCTCCGTCCATGTGTGAACGGCCGTCGTGGGTCGACTCATCCCTGCCGCGTCACTCCCCTATCGGCATGTGGCCCGCGACGGCCGACTCTATCGTAGCCTTGATTCTCCTCTGCCGCGTCGATTCCCTCTTGGCAGTGGCTATCCAGTAGAGGATCGCCCTCTTGCGGGACGCGTTCAGCTTCTCGAAAAAGACGCGCGCCCGCTCGTTCGAGGCAAACGCCTGCGCCAGGTCATCGGGCACGACCAGCGCTTCGACGTCGTCGAGCAGACTCCACGAGCCGTCGTTCTTGGCGGCTTCGACGGCCGCGAGGCCGGCGGGGGCCATCAAGCCTTGCTCGATCAGACGCTCCACGCGTTTCTTGTTCGAGCGTGACCAGTTGCCGCCGGGTCTCCTTGGCGTGAAACGTTGTGCGAAACGGTGGTCGTCCACGCTGCGACTGATGCTGTCGATCCAGCCGAAACACAACGCTTCCCCGACGGCGTCGTCGTACGTGAGCGCAGTGGCGGTCCCGCCCTTCTTGCCGATTGCCACCCACACACCTGCCGAGGAGCCGTGATGCTCGCTCAGCCACTCACGCCACTCCCGCCTGTCAGCGAGCGTCAACAGTTGCGCATGGGGTGACTCCGGGGGCTTGCTCACAGGGATCCTCTCCGCAGGCCGGTGTATCAGTGTGTACCCGCGCCGGCGTCGGCTCCGCACGTCGCGCACAGCTTGGGACGTCGCGCCCGTTCGTGCATACTCTCTGTGTGGCCCCGATGCCTGACACGCCCCGAGCCCTCGAGACACCGTTCCTTCCCTCGGTGCACGGGTTCGCATTCCCCAACAGGTGGGACGAACGGACCAGCAGCATCACGCTTGGAGGCCGGCGACTCCAGATAGCCATGCGGGGCCGGTGCGGGGGCATGGCCTTCGCGGCACTCGACTACTTTCGGCTCGGCGTGTTCGGCATCGAGGCAGCGGGCTCTGAGCTCCCTGAGAAGGACTCGGCGCTTGGGCGCTATATCCTCAGACGTCAGGTCGAGAGTCTGGCGGGCGGAGCCGGGACCAACATGCGACGGTTCGTGACTTGGACGATGAGACCTACGGGCACGTCGATCGGCTCGGCGACGCTGATGCGCAAGCGGGAACTCGGGAATGTCTTGGTGTCCATGGTGGCGTGCAACCCCGTACCGCTGGGACTGATCGTTGCCGAGAGGCTCGGGGGTGTGGGACTGAACCACCAGGTCGTGGCATACGGCGCCAGGCCGCACCAGGACGGTCTCACGATACGCATCTACGACCCGAACATACCTGCGCGCGACGACGTCGAACTCGAGGTGTCGTGGCGGGGCGACGCGCCGGCTGTCGAGACGGTCGCGGGCAAGCGAAGACGCGAGTGGCGCGGCCTGTTCGTCGAGCGGTACAAGGCGTGCGTCCCGCCGGAGTACCGGGGGAGGTAGGCGCGTTTCCACGCCGATGACAGGGCGCCGGTGAACGGATATCCTGGGTGCCCGGGCGCTTTGGACGTCCGGATAGGACGCGCGAGCCGATCTAGGCGGCGCGACGGCACGCGACAGGGACAGCGGTAGCCCACCCTCACTGCGGGGTAGCAACTACCCACGGTCGTGTACCGCTGAGGAGGGTTCATGACGGCGAGCGTAGGACTACCGCGCGCGCTTCTCTACCACGAATACGGCGACCTGTGGACATCGTTCTTCGAGTCCCTCGGTGTCACAACCATGGTGAGCCCGCAGTCGAACCGGGCCATCCTCGAGCGCGGGAGCAGGCTTGCCGTGGACGAGACGTGCTTGCCCGTGAAGATCTACCTGGGCCACGTCGACCTCCTCGCGCCGGAGGTCGATGCGGTCCTGGTTCCTCGGATAGAGTCGTTGAACAAGCGCGAGACCGCGTGCGTGAAGCTGTGGGGGGCCGTGGACGTGGTGCGGAACAGCGTGCCCGCCGCGAACGTGCTCGACTATGACGTGGACGTCAGACACGGCAAGCGCGAGCACACCGAGATGATCCGACTCGGCAAGAGCCTCGGGCACAACGCGGCGCAGGTTGCGGTGGCCTACGCGAACGCCAAACGGAGGGCCGCCGGCATACGACGCGCGCATGCGGCAAGACAGGTCGAGATCGCCCAGAGGCCGGGACTCAAGGTGCTCGTCGTGGGTCATCCGTACAACGTACAGGACGCCCTGATCGGCGGGCCGGTGGTCCGGATCCTGGAGCAAGAAGGAGCCAGTGTGCTCACAGCCGAACTCACGGACCGCCGTCAGGCGCGCCGGATGTCGGCGCTCCTGTCGCAGGACATGCCGTGGACGTTCAACAAGGAACTCTTGGGAGCCGTAGAGCACTATCGCCGCCTCGTCGACGGCATCGTATTCCTCGTGACCTTCCCGTGTGGTCCCGATTCACTCATGACAGAGCTGTGCGTGCGCCGGCTCCAGGACGTGCCGAGCATCGTCTTGGTGCTCGACGAACTGCAGGGCGAGGCAGGCCTGCGAACAAGACTCGAAAGCTTCGTCGACCTGCTGAAAGTGCGCACGAACAGATCGCTCACGGCGGGGGTGGAGAGCGATGGCTAGCACTGGCGGCCACGTGCTGAGCTTCCCCCACATGGGGAACTACGGCATTCCCATCGTGACTCTGGCCTCGATGCTCGAGTGCGAGATCCTGATAGCGCCGAAGATGACACAGCGCACGCTGGAACTCGGTGTCCGCCACAGCCCCGAGTTTGTGTGCATCCCGTTCAAGTACAACCTGGGCAACTACATCGAGGCGCTCGATCGTGGGGCCAACCTCCTCGTGCAGGCCGGCGGGGGCTGCCGCTTCGGATTCTACGCCGAGGTGCAGGAGGCGATTCTGCGTGACCTCGGTTATGACTTCCGGATGCTCAAGCTCGTGGGCGATTTCGACTTGCGTGGCTACTACCACGACTTCAAGGCCATCAACCCACGTCTCACGTTCCGGCGCGCGCTTGCTGCCTACCGGCTCGCAGCTGCTCAGACTCGCGCCCTCGACGCCGTCGAAGACGTCATCCGCAAGCGTTCGGGCTTCGAGATCGAGGAAGGCGCTTTCGACGCGGTTCACGAGCGGTTCCTGCGGTCGCTGCCGGGAACCGGAACGATGGCACAAGCCGAGGAGCTGGGCCGCGAGACGATCGCCGAACTCGAAGCGATTCCTATCGACCGCCCGGAGGATGTCTTGCGCGTGGGCGTGGTCGGCGAGTTGTACGTGGTGATGGAGCCGTTCTCGAACTTCTACGTAGAGCGCGAACTCGCCAAGCGCGGTGTCGAGGTGCATCGCTTCATCACCGTCTCCGAGATGATCTCGCACATCGGAGCCGCCGGTCCGGCGAACCTGCGCAGGCTCATCAGGCTGGCGAGCCCGTACGTGTCGCATCACATCGGGGCGCACGGCACCGAGAGCGTCGCTATGACGCACAAGCTCATGAAGGAGGGCTTCGACGGGGTGCTTCACCTCAAGCCGTTCGGTTGCATGCCCGAGGTGAACGCGATGGCCGCCCTGCAGCGGATGTCGCGCGAGCATACCTTCCCGATCCTGTTCCTCAGCTACGATTCGCAGACCTCCCAGACGGGCATTCGAACTCGCCTCGAGGCCTTCTGCGACATGCTACGGATGCGAAAGCAGGGGCGTGCGGTCCTTGCATCTGCCGAGGAGGTACCCGCGTGAACGCATACCTGGGAGTGGACGTCGGTTCGATATCGACCAAGGCGGTCGTGCTCGACGAGAGGGCGGCGGTCGTTGCCCAGTCGTACCTCTGGACCGAAGGCGATCCGCTGGGTGCACTGAAGCGCGTACTCGCGGAGATGGAGCCACAGGCCTCGGCCGCAGGCGCAGAGGTGGTCGCCGTGGGTGTGACGGGGTCGGCGCGCGAGCTGCTGGGAGCGGCGCTAGGGGCGCAGATCGTAAAGAACGAGATCACCGCTCACGCCATGGGGACGCTGTCGCGTCACCCGGACGTGCAAACGATCTTCGAGATCGGCGGCCAGGACTCCAAGATCATCATCGTGCGCGACGGCGTGCCCGTGGACTATGCCATGAACACCTTGTGCGCTGCGGGAACCGGGTCGTTCCTGTCCTCGCAGGCCCGCAGGCTCAAGATTCCTGTGGAGGAGTTCGGCGATTATGCTTTGCGCTCGACCAAACCGACCAAGATCGCCGGCCGTTGCACTGTGTTCGCAGAGTCCGACCTGGTGCACAAGGCGCAGATGGGTCATCCGCGCGAAGACCTCATCGCCGGGCTGTGCCACGCCATCGTGATGAACTACCTGAACAACGTCGGCAAGGGCAAGGACGTGCGCGCGCCGGTCGTGTTCCAGGGAGGCGTGAGCAAGAACGTCGGAGTCGTCCAGGCTTTCGCCGACATCACGAGTGAGGAGATCGTGGTCGACGAGGAAGGGCACCTCATGGGCGCCATCGGGGCGGCGCTGCTCGCGCAGGACAGCGGGAAACGCGTGCCGTTCGACTTCTCCATGCGTGAACTCGAATTCCTCACTCGTGGCTTCGAGTGCCAGGGCTGCGCCAACGACTGCGAAGTCGTGACGTTGCTGCGGGCCGGCGAATTCCTCGACGGCTGGGGCAACCGATGCGAACGCGGTCTCGAGCGCGCCAAGGATTCGCTCGAAGCCTGATTCCCGGAGGAATCCGAGTATGCCCGACAATCCGGGTGCGACAGACATCGCCCAGGGTCCCTACCTGGAGGTCTTCGGCAGGTTCTGGGACGGGATGTCGTTCCTGATCGCGTCGTCGCGAGCGACACTGGACCGTCTTGCCCCCGCTCGGGGCCGACTGGTCGTGACCCTGCCCTCGGCCACCGAGATACTCGAAGAGTACGCGGCGGGAGCGGGGAGCGGGGTCGAGTGGCCGGCGGAGTTCCTCGCCTGGCAGACGTATGCCTACACGGTGATCGAGGCCCACGGCCTGCTCGACGAGTATCTGCGTGCCAGCTACGAGCTGCTGCTGCTCGCAGCCGAGGTGGATGCGCGCGTGGATTCGGCCATGGGCTGGGACATCGATGCGGGGGAGCAGGTCGCCCGGCTCGAGTCGGATGTACGCGAGGAGTCGGAGAGATTCGAGCAGCTGGCATTGTGGAGCAGGGTCGGACGGTTGCGCGCGCGTTTCGGCATGGACGTGCGCATCGGCCGTCCGCTGGAGGCGGCGCTCAAGCACCATCGCCGCATCCGCAACGGCGTCGTGCACGGACATCTCACGCCTCACGTCGTCATGCCGGATGGGACCATCGGCCGCATGCAGGCGTATCCGCCTCCGCCCTACATCCCCCTCGGCCTGCACGTCGTGCGCGGCGCGATCAGCGTGATGCTCGCCGCTCACCGGCAGGTGGACAGCGGCATTCTGGCCTACCTCGGACTCGCCGAAGACCCCGCCACCGAACGGCTCATCGAAGCAGAGATCGAGAGCGGGCGGGGCGAGTGGTTCGTGGACCCGTGGGAGCCGCACCCGGAGCACCTGTTCGACGAAGGCGTGTTGCGAGCATGGCGTCCCGCGCGGTAACCACTGTAGCCGTCAGGTTACTCGTGTGACGGCGCGCCTTCGTCGTTCACGCCTGATCGGCAAAACGGGAACACTGACAGCAGGGCATCAACGCCGAGGAGGCACACATGGAAGCGGTCAAAGCGGTCGAAGCCCTCTACCCCGGTCTGATCGAAGGTAACGTTGCCGACTCTTTGCGCGCGTTCGACGAGAAGGCGACGGTGAACTCACCGTTGGGGGGCAAGGAGCTGCCTCAGGAATGGGTATCTGAGACGCGCGCGTGGCTCGGGCAACACGACGCGCGCGTGGAGAGCATCCACACGGTGGTCGCGGACGACCGTGTCGCACACGAACTCACCTTGTACGTGACGATCGAGGGTCAAGAGCGCGAGCTCCCCGTGATGCTGATCGCCGACGTCCAAGCGGATCGCATTCGGGACCTACGCATCTATCACAGCACGTGGCCCTTGACGGGGACGCACCAGGTGCGCGGGCCGGTGATGGACTACACGCTGGCGGACAGGCCACCCGAGCCGGTGGGCGGCTACCACGCAGCACTGGCGGCGGGAGACTCGGCCGCAGCCGACGCACAGTTCGAGCGCGGGGGGTTCGTGCGCGAACCGGCAGGCTCGCGCTTCACGCACCAGGGACCCGACCGGACAGCCTGGTACGAGACGATCCTGAGCGACGGGCCGCTGCCCCTGAAGCTCGGCACGATCTCAGACGACGGCGTCACGGTCGTCTACGAGTACCTCGTGGACCGGTGGGGGAGTACGTCATTGCCCAGGCAGGCCGGCGCGGCAGCCTATACCCGTGCACCGAGCGGTCTGCTGGCTTCGGCTCGCATCTATGATGACGTGGACCCGCCGGAGGCACTCGTTCGTTGACATCGCCCGGGGCCTCACGCAGTCCCCGCATGGGCCGCGCAGGTAGGCAACCTATCTCTCATCACTGCCGGCGCCGGGCAGGACGAGTCCCGACTCGTAGGCCATGACAACGAGCTGCGCACGGTCGCGAGCGTGCAGCTTCATCATCACGCGGGACACGTGCGTCTTTGCTGTCGCGGGCGAGATGAACAGTGTGTCGGCGATCTCGCTGTTGGACAGACCCTGGGCGACCAGCGACATGATCTCGTGCTCGCGCTCGGTGAGCGAGGCTAGATCGGCTGGATGGGCCCTGCGCACGTCGGGGCGTGCCGCGAACTCACGTATCATCCGACGCGTCACGCTCGGTGACAGGAGGGCGTCTCCCGCGTGCACGATTCGCACTGCTTCGACGAGCTGCTCCGGATCGGTGTCCTTGAGCAGGAACCCGCTTGCCCCGGCTCGCAAGGCCTCGTAGACGTACTCGTCGGCGTCGAACGTTGTCAGTACGAGTACTCGAGGGCCTGCGGTGTCACCGGACAAGGCTTGCTCGGCGCCTTCTGTTGTCGTGCCGCCTCGCCCCTCTTGCGCGTAGGCTTCCGTGGTCCCGAGTATCCGCCTCGTCGCCTCCAGCCCGTCCATCTCAGGCATTCGCACGTCCATGAGGATGACGTCGGGCGACAGCTCTTCGGCAAGTTCGATGGCCCGCACGCCGTTCTCGGCCTCACCGACCACCTCGATATCGGGCGCGGCGTCGAGCAGCACCCGGAAGCCGCCTCGCACCAGGGCCTGGTCGTCGGCTATGAGCACGCGTATCGTCATGATGCGCTCCTCGACAGGGGAATCGACGCAGACACGCGGAAGCCTGCTCCAGCTGCGGGTCCGGCCTCGAACGCGCCGCCCAGCGCCTCTACGCGTTCTCGCATGCCGCGCACTCCATGGCCGCCCTCCGCGTCCACCCGCTCGTGCGGGGCGCCGGTCCCGTCGTCGACGACGGAGAGTTCGACGCAGTCGGCGCCCACGGCGATCCGCACACTCACTTCGTGTGCCTCGGCGTGGCGAAGGACGTTGGTGAGCGCCTCCTGCACGATCCGGTAAGCGGAGACCCCGGCGTACGCAGGAGCGTCTTCCAGGTCACCGGAGACATCGAAGTGAACCTCCAGGCCGGCGTCCCGGAGGGGCCGGGCGAGGTCTTCGACGTGCGCGATGTCGGCCACGGGCGTGCGCGGCGCGTCGGCGTCGCCGGTGCGCAGCACGTCGAGCATCGATCTGAGTTCTGCAAGGGCGTCCTTGCCGGTCGCGCGGATGGCCCCGATGGCTTCGCGTGCCCGCCCGGGATCGGACTCCAGCAGCGCTTCGGCGGCGCCGGCTTGCACGGTCACGGTCGACAAGCCGTGAGCGACGATATCGTGGACGTCGCGCGCTATGCGGATGCGCTCCTCATCGACGCGCCGCCTCGCTTCCTCTTCGCGTGATCGCTCGGCCTCGGCCGCACGCCGTTCGACCTCGGCGACGTACTCGTGTCGGTTCCTTTCGGCCTCGCCGAGGAGAGCCGCGGCCGCGAGCATAACGAACGCGGCGACCGCCTCCGCAACCCACCGGACGGTTGACGAGAATGAGAACACCGGTACGGCCACCACTACCCCGGCGACAATGAGCGCCATGAGCCCGACGTGGCGTTTCTTGCTGTGGGCGGCGAGCGTATAGAGTGCGATCATCGGACCGAGGATGGTCGGTGCCGGCGGGAGCATGGGGCGCAGGACGTACAGCAGGGCGGCACCACCGCTGAGTGAGAGTGCGAGCCACGGGACTCTTCGGCGCAGCGCAAGCGGCATGAACGTCGCCGCAATCAGGAGGTATGCGACCGGGTTCGACCCGTGTTCCTGCCGGAAACGCATGCCGCGCATGTTGGGAACGGAGGGGAGGCCCGAGGGCAGGGCCGTGCTGACGAGCAATACCAGCAAAGCCACGCCGAATGTGAGTCCCAGCGCCAGTGCAGTGTCGACGACCAAGGGGTCGAGGCGCTCGATTCGCATCCTGATTTCTCGCCACGTCATGCGTCCATCGTAGACGCGGCGTGCGACTCGCGAAAGCGCCGGTCGGCGTACGCGCACATGCGACCGGGGTCGTACAGGCGCCGGGTCACGGCGGCCTGAACGAGCTAGCCCTTCGTCACGGGGAATCGGATCTCGGTCAGGTATTCCTCGGCTGAAGTTGTCGCAGGGTCGGAGTAGTAGGCCTCTTCGGGCGGGCCGCTGACTGTGTACCCTAGCTCCGCGATCCAGTTCCCGAGCTCGAGATACGTGGAGCTCATCTCCGAGTAAGGGCCTTTGTACATGGTGACGGCCATCGTTCGCTCGGGGAGAGTCTTGATTCCCACCCCGCTCTCGTCGGGCTGCGCGTCGGCATTCTCCCCCGTGAGTGGGGCCTGCAGCTCCCAGACGGCGTGCTCTTCCGGAGTGCTCTCCGGGTCGGTGTAGAAGACACCGACAGGCATCCCTCCCGGTGTGAGTCCGTGTGTCTCGATCCAGCCGTAAACAGTACCGAATGCCTCGGGCATCTGCCGGTAGGGTCCCCGCATGGGCAGGTACGCGACCGTGACGGGTTCGAGCTTCTTGACCTCGGCTTGGATCATCGAAGAACCACCCCCTCCTGGCGACTATTCCCCTGAAGCCGCACGTCGGGTCCGAGCTCTAGCGGATCAAGCCCCCCGCGCGGGCCGTGAACGCGCGTTCCGCCCGGCACTCGACGATCCGGTTGGCTTCGTCCACGAACACGACGTTCGGCTCCCAGACCAGAGCCTCCGCGTGCTCGAGCTCGACGAAGGCGGCGATGATGACCTTGTCGCCGGGCGATGCATGGAGTGCTGCGGCGCCGTTCACGCAGACGTCGCCCTCCCTCCGAGGACCGGGGATGGCGTACGTGGTCAGTCGCGCACCGTTGGTCGCGTTCCACACGTGGACGACCTCGTTGGACAGGATGCCCGCGGCATCGAGCAGGTCGGCATCCACGGTGATGCTGCCCTCGTATTCGACATCGGCTTGGGTGACGGTGGCGCGGTGGATCTTGCCACCGAGCATGGTGCGGCGCATGAATCGCTTCCTCTCCGAGTACACGCCCGGTCCCGCCGGGTCGCATCACGGTCTTCAGTCGCGGGGATACATGATAGCACGCGTGGTATGAGATAGTCGGTTCGAGAGCTCCCTTCGAGTTCATCAGGAGGCCGTCATGGCGCTCGAGACACCACCCCCTGCCGAGGAAGGACGCAGACTCGCCACGTCTCGCGAGGAGACGCGCAAGGCTTTCGAGAACCGGGCGCTGATGTACCGGCACATCTTCGACGTTCTCGAGGAAGAGTATGGCGCCGAGCGCGCTGCCGAACTCATGAGGCGGGCGATCTACCGCCGCGGGGTCGAAATAGGCCAGCGCTACCGCGCCGCGGCTGAGGCGGGCGATCTGGAGGAGGTCGGCAGGCTGTTCGTCGAGGGCTCTCCGGCGGGCGGCGCCCTGTTCGAGCCGGCCGTGGAGGAGGCGTCGGACGAGGGGCGCGTGGTCCTGCGAATGACGGCGTGTCCCCTGGTCGACGCCTGGCGGAAAGCGGGCCTTCCCGAGGAGCGCATCGATACGCTGTGCGAGGTCGCTGCGGCTGTTGACGAGGGAACATTCGAGGGCGCCGGACTCGACCTCCGCTTCCTCGACCGAAAGGCGTGCCGCGGATCGGACCGATGCCTGCTCGAGGTCAAGCTACGCAATCAGTAAGGGCGCCGGCCCGTCGGCAAGGCGCCCTTAGGGTGCGCATGAGTCGCGCGTCTACGCTAGGGCATGGTCCCCACGGAGATGATGTTGCCCTCGGGATCCGTGAACCATGCCGATCTGATGCCGTCCATCTCGGCCACGCCGTTCACGGTCTTGAGTCCGGGAAGGTCATACTCCTCGAATTCCACTCCCCGGGACCGCATGTCGGCCATCACAGCGTCGAGGTCGTCGACGATGAAACCGGCAGCAGTGTGTTCCGCCTTCGTACGGGCACGCTCGTATACGAGCAGCTGGGTGCCGTCGCCCGCGTGGATTGTGAACTGGCTCAAGTCGGGCTGGTCGTCTATGTCGAAGCCGAGAGTATCCCGGTAGAAGCGGCGGGCCCGATCGAGGTCCTCGGCGGGGATGACGGGGAAGACCCGTGCGGTCGCGATCAGGCTTGCAGTAGTCGGTGTCATGTTGGTGCACCTCCTTTCGCGTTCCTTCACTCATACCCTCTTTCGCGCGATGGGCCACGCGATGAGCGTCCTGTCGGCTGCACGCGACCGCAAGGTCCGCTCGCCCCATCCGACACGGTCGGCGATAATGTGAGGCGCGGACCCGGCCCTGGCTTCGCTGAGACGAGTGCGGGGTGATCATCACGCCGGGTCCGCCGGAGACGCTGGACGCGCGATACGGGAGGCCGCTCGCCCATGATTCCTCGCTACACCCGTCCTGAGATGGGCGCCATCTGGGAACTCGAGAACAAGTTCGCCATCTGGAAAGAGATCGAGATCCTCGCGTGCGAGGCCCAAGCCGAGCTCGGCGAGATCGGCATCACGGTCCAGGACGCAGCGACCATCCGCGATCGCGCTGTCTTCTCGGTGGAGCGCATCGACGAACTCGAGCGCGAAACCAACCACGACGTCATCGCGTTTCTCACCAATCTCGCCGAGCACATCGACGCCGGCTACGGACCCGACGAGCCCAAGCCGTCCCGCTGGGTGCACTACGGCATGACCTCGAGCGACCTGGGCGACACGGCGTTGTGCTACCAGCTCACCCAAGCCGTCGACATCCTCATCGAGGACGTGCGGCGCCTCGGCGAGATCTGTAAGCGGCGAGCGTTCGAGTTCCGCGACACGCTGTGCGTGGGCCGCACGCACGGCATCCACGCCGAGCCGATGGTCTTCGGCATGAAGTTCGGAAGGTGGGCGTGGGCATGGCGTCGCGCGCTCGACCGGCTCGAGCGCACTCGCGACATGATCGCGGTCGGCGCAATCAGCGGCGCAGTCGGTACGTACAGCAACATCGACCCGTTCGTGGAGAGCTACGTGTGCGAGCGGTTGGGGCTGACCCCCGAGCCGCTGTCCACGCAGGTCATCCCCCGCGACCGCCACGCGCAGCTACTCGCGGTGCTCGCCACGATCGCCGCTACTGCCGAGGAGATCGCCACCGAGGTGCGCGCGATGCAGCGCACCGACACCATCGAGGCCGAAGAGCCGTTCACGAAGGGGCAGAAGGGCTCGAGCGCCATGCCGCACAAGCGCAACCCGATCACTGCCGAGCGGGTGTGCGGGCTTGCGCGCGTGGTGAAGGCGAACGCGCAGGTGGGCTTCGACGACGTGGCGCTGTGGCACGAGCGCGACATCTCGCACTCCTCGGCGGAACGTGTGGTACTCGCCGACTCGACGATTGCGCTCGACTACCTGCTCGACAAGCTCGCGTGGGTCCTCGACGGGCTCGTGGTCTACCCGGAGAACATGCTGGCGAACCTGGAGAAGACGCGCGGTCTGATCTACTCGTCGCGCGTGCTGCTCGCGCTCGTGAGCGCGGGCATGAAGCGCGAGGATGCGTACGCGATCGTGCAGCGCAACGCGATGGCGGTCTGGGACGACCTGCAGCACGCGCGCGGCGGTCCCTCGTACCGCGAGCGGCTCGAGGCCGACCCCGAGTTCCCGATCTGCGCCGAGGAGCTCGACGCGATCTTCGACCCATGGGGTTTCCTCGGCAGAGTGGATGTGCTGTTCGAGCGGCTCGAGTCACTTGAGTTCTAGCGCGTTCACACGTTTCCGGGCCCTGCGCCGCGAACCGGAAGCGGACACCCGCCGTCAAAGTGGGTAACCACCAACCATCGGAGGTGTTACCCATGGTTGACGGAACCGCGAGCGCCGGTGCGCAGGCAGTCGAACTCACGTCCATCGCTGACCGCATCGAAGCAGCTCCGGGGGTCCCCATGCCGCGTCTAGGCCTCGGGACCTCGCACGTCACGGGGGCGCGGACGGTCGAGCGGGTCGTCCACGCCGCGCTGGAGCTCGGATACCGCCTGATCGACACCGCGACGGCGTACGACAACGAAGCGGAGATCGGGGCTGCGCTCCGAAAGGCCGGGGTGCCGCGCGAGGAGCTCTTCATCACCACCAAGGTCTGGCCCTCCGACCAGGGCTACGATTCCACGCTTCGCGCGTTCGAGGCGAGCAGGTCGCGTCTCGGGGTCGACTACGTGGACCTGTATCTCATCCACTGGCCCAAGACCGAGCTTACGGAAGGGACGTGGCGGGCCTTCGAGGAGCTTCACGAGCAGGGCAAGTCGCGCGCGATCGGCGTGAGCAACTTCATGCGTGGCGACTTCGAGCACCTGTTCGCAACAGCGAAGATCCCGCCCGCGGTCAACCAGATCGAGTTCCACCCGTGGTTCCAGCGTCCGGATCTCGTCGAGTACTCCCGCTCGAAGGGCGTCGCCGTCGAGGCGTACTCGCCGCTCATCCGCGGCAGAGCCGCGCGGGTACCGGAACTCATCGACATCGGGAAGCGGCACGGTAAGTCGGCGGCACAGGTGACGCTGCGGTGGATCCTGCAAAAGGGCCTGATCGCGATCCCGAAATCGTCGCACGAAGAGCGGCTGCGAGAGAACGCCGGCATCTTCGACTTCTCTCTTTCCGCCGAAGAGACCGCTGCCATAGATGCCCTCGACAGAGGACAGCAGGCAAGATGAGGGCCTTGGCCGGCGCAGCCGGACATGCGACCCCCGACCGAGGAGGCAATGGATGCTGACCCGAATCGCTGCCCTTTCAGTAGCTGTGGCCCTGTCGCTCACGCTCGCGGCGTGCGCGGACACCGAGGGCGACACTGCCGAGCCGCCCGCTGACTCCGAAGAGTCGCCGGGCTCCACTCAGCGTGCGCCTGGAGTGTACGAACAACCCGACGGGACTGCGGAAGTCATCGGCACGTTGGAGTACCGCGATATCGAGGGCGGGGTGTGGCTGATAACCGACCCGACGGCGCCCGTCGACTCCGAGGGCAGCACCCTGATGGTCATCGCGAATGCCAGCACGTATCAGACGGAGCTGGAGGCGCTCGAAGGCCAGCCGGTCCTTGCTGCGGGTACGCCGCTGGACGGAGTCTCGACTCGAATGGCGGGACCCGAGATCGAGATAACCAGCATCGAGCTCCGCGAAGACACCGGCGGGCCCGCCGACTGAGCCGCGCACGGGCTGCCGCCCCCGCGCTGGTATCCCGCACGGCAAGCGGCGCCCCAGCGGACGAGGCGATCGGAGCCGCCTACGCCGAGAACGCGTCGAGCACCTGCAGGGCCCGCAACGTGAGCCACTTGCTGGGAGCGCCCTTGACCTCGACGTCTGCGAGCATTTTGCCGTTGAAGGTGTTGCGGAGCGGCCAGCGCATCTGCGCGTCCGCGGCACTCACCACCGCCGCGAACGCGGGCTCATACTCGGGCCGGCGCGTCTCACCCACGCCGGACAGTGCGGCAAGCGCTTCCAGGACATCTGAGTTGTACGACAGCGGGTACCCGAAGCGGAGCCAGCCCGGCTTCTCTCCGTACTCGAGAGGCCCGTTCTCAGCGATCCAGCGCTCGCGCAACCCTTCGCGCTCCTCCGTCTTGGCGCGATACGCGAGATCGGCGAAGTCCCGCGCGCCCTTCGGCAGACAACGGAAGACCTGCTTGTCACGGAGGGCGGCCACAGCGGAGTCGCGTACGGGCTCGGCGCCTTCGGGCCACATGTCGCGCGGGACTTCGGCAAGCAACAGCAAGAGCTTGGGCGCGAGCATGTGGCAGTACGCGTTGAGCGTGAGCGTCGTGCCGCCCGGGGGGCAGGCGAGCCCGTGCTCCGCGTGCATGGCCGACACGTACTCCAGCGCGCGTATCACACGCTCGTCCCGCGCGTACCCGAGGCGGGCAAGCGCCCGGGCGACGTTCGCCGTCAGGCAGGGGATCGACCCGCGCGCCTGGCCGTCCGTGCAGCTCCAGGAGCCGTCCGGGAGCTGCCTGGAGAACGCGTACTCGGCTGCGCGTGCGACGCGCGGATCGGTTCCGTCCGCCCACAACTCGCCCAGGAAGTGTACCTGCCACAGCGAGCCGCCGTACTTCTGGTAGTCTCTCACGGGCGGCGCCCATGAGCCGTCTTCGAGCTGCGCATCGAGTATGCGTGTCACCGGCTCGTATTCGTTGCGCCGAGCCCGGTGTCGCGCCACGGCGGGTGCGTCATCGGCCTCCCCGAGCAGGGTCGTGCGGGTGAGCGCGGCCACGGCGGGATTGTCTTGCTCGAGTAGCCACGCCACGGTGGCCTCGGGAACGCGCTCCATGATCGGCAATGGGTTCATGCGCTCTCCTCTTCGGCGATCTCGTCGAGGGTGAAGGGCTTGCCGTGACCGGGGTACACGCGCCGCACGTCGAGCGTGCGGATGCGCGCTAGGCTCGCAAGCGCCTGCTCCCGGTCGTCCATGATGGAGTTGACAGCCGGGACCTTCGTGTTGTCGAGCAGGTCGCCGCAGATCAGGTCGCCGTCCGAGGTGAGGACGCCGATCGACCCTGCCGAGTGCCCGGGCAGCGCCAGCACGGTGGCATCGAGCCCCCATCGCTGCAGGCTCTCTCCGTCTTCGAGCAGGATGTTGGGCTTGAAGCGCCGCTTCTTGCCGAAGCCGATCAGGCGCGACACTGCGAAACTCGCCAGAGCGTTGGACTTCGAGCGGCTCGCGAACATGTCTCCCGTCCGCGGCACCACAGCCTCGTCCTCGTGCATCGCGATCTTCGCGCGGTACTCGCGGCGCAGGTAGGCGGCGGTACCGATGTGGTCGAAGTCACCGTGGGTGAGCACGATGAGGCCGAGCTCGTCCGGACCGCAGTCAGACTCGGCGAGCGCCCATTCGATCGCCCCGCGGTTGCGTGGCGTCCCTGTGTCGACCAGCACGAAGCCAGTGTTCGTCTCCAGCAGGTAAGCGTTCACCGTCCCGAGCCGAAACGGCAGCGGCAACTCGATTGCGTGGACCTTCGTGCGCATGGGACTCGCGCCTCACTCCACCGTCCGGTACCAGCGATCGGTGAACACGATCGCCCATAATGCATTGAGCGTCTGGATCGGCGGCACTTCTCCCTTGCCGAGGATACCGCACGCGCGCAGCACCGCCTTCCTGCGCAGCATGCCGGCAATGGGTCCGTCGGCGTCGATGGCGGCGCGCAGGCGCTCGGCGAACTCCGGATTGCCGAAGACCGAGCGAGCCGGGTCGAGAAAGACTCTCTTGGGCCGGTAGACCATGTCGGCACGGACGTGACGCGCCAGACTGAGCTTGAGTGCGGCCTTGGGCTCGCCCGCGGACCAGCGGCCCGCCGCAGCCACGCCGGCGGCCACCATCTCGTCGCTCAAGTAGGGGAAACGCAAGCGGATTCCCGCTCTCTCGAAGATGGGTATGGCCTTCTGTGCATACGCTCCGGCGCACGTCAGTGCGAGGTCGATGGCGACCGCTCCACGCGCCACCGTGCCCACTCCTGCCCAACCCTCGATCCACGAGGTCAGAGCTGAGTACGCCTCCGGCGCCGGGCCGTCGTCGTACACGATGCCCGCCATCGCGTTCTGGGTCATGACGGCCGCGGGTAGCGGTACGGTCACCGAGCGGCGTGCTGCGGCGAGCGGTCGTGCCCGCCGGTCGTCGGCACGCCAGGCGACGACCGGGTAAGCTGCCGCCAGAGCGGCGCGCACGGGTTTGGGAAGCCGCAGGAGATGCTCCCAGGCACGCAGTCGCGGCGTGAGCCCCAAGATCCCGTCGGCACCCGTACCGTCGAGTACCGGCCTGTGCTCGCCCGCGAAGCGCTGAGCGACGGAGTACGCGAGGTCGACGGTATCCGCGGTGGCCACGTCGGAGAACGGCTGAGCGTACAGACGGCCGGGTTCGGACAAGCAGTCGCATACCGCCCGGCGTCTCTCGAAGCGTTCGAACCGCAGGCCAAGGACGCCGGCGATCGCTTCGGCAAGCTCAGACTCGGGGTCATCGGGGGAAAACGCGTAGTTCGCGAGGACCGTGTCACGTCTGCCGAGGGCCGCGAGCCGAGCCGCGATGAGAGCAGAGTCGACCCCGCCGCTGAACAGGACGATCGGGTCCTTCTCAGCACCGACCGCCTCAGTGAGTGCGGCGTCGAGGAGGCGCTCCAATTCGCGGCTCTGCTCCTCGAGGTCGAGCGACGCGAGGTCGACCGAAGGCTCGATACGAACCGGCCGCGGCGCTTCCGCATCGGGATACTCCCAACCGGGGAGGCGCCGCGAGACTCCCCGGAAAGGCGAGAACGGCGGGACGACCGCGTTGAACTGGAGCACGCTGTAGACTGCGCGCTCGTCGATCCTGCGGTCAGGTCCGGCGATCTCTGAGGGACGCCGTGCGACTTGCCCCGACGCGTTGAAGAACGTGCCGGCGACGTCGGCCGGCGGGGGTCGCGTACCGGCGGGCGCCATGTCGTCCTCCGGCTACCGGTCCTTCAGCGGCACATAGTCCTGGCGGAAGGCGACGCTCTTGTAGCCGGGACGGATCACCTTGCCGTTGTTGGCGAGCTCCTCGATGCGGTGTGCTGCCCAGCCGACCACGCGCGACACGGCGAACAGCGGCGTGTAGAGTTCCGCGGGGATGTCGAGCATCCGATAGACGAACCCCGAGTAGAAGTCCACGTTCGCGCTGACGCCCTTGAACATCCTGCGCTGTTTCGCGATCGTCTTCGGCGCCAGCTCCTCGACCTTGGCGTGAAGCGCGAACTCCTCGGAGAAGCCCTTCTCCTTGGCGAGCTCCTCGGCATACTGGCGCAGGATGACGGCGCGCGGGTCTGATACGGAGTACACGGGGTGACCCATCCCGTAGATGAGCCCGGTGCGGTCGAACGCGTCCTTGTTGAGCATCCGGAAAAGGTACTCTTCGATCTCCTCGTCGTCGTTCCAGTCCCTCACGACCTTCTTGATCTCCTCGAACATCCGCACGACCTTGATGTTGGCTCCCCCATGCCGAGGACCCTTGAGCGACCCGAGAGCCGCGGTGATAGCCGAGTACGTATCGGTGTTCGTGGAGGAGACCACACGCGTCGTGAACGACGAGTTGTTGCCGCCGCCGTGCTCGGCGTGCAGCACGAGCGTCATGTCGAGCACCCGTGCCTCGAGCTCGGAATACTTGCTGTTCGGCCTGAGCATGTGCAGGAAGTTCTCGGCGGTCGAGAGTTCGTGCACCGGCCGGTGGATGACCAGGCTCTTGTTGTGGAACTCGTCGAGATACGCTTGGTACGCGTAGACAGCCAGCATTGGGAACTTGGAGATGAGGTGCAGACTCTGTCTGAGCACGTTGCGGACCGACGTTTCGTCCGGCTGCTTGTCCAGGGTGTACAGGGCGAGCACGCTGCGGGCCATTGCGTTCATGATGTCCCGGCTCGGCATGAGCAAGATCGCATCGTAGATGAAGTTGCGTGGCAGCTTGCGCATAGTGGACAGCCGGTCGTCGAACTCCTCGAGCTGCGACTTGTTCGGCAGACTGCCGAAGAGAAGCAGGTAGGTGGTCTCCTCGAAGCCGTGACGCTGCTCGGCCGCGAAGCCCTCTACCAGGTCACCGATCTCGATTCCCCGGTAGAAGAGCTGCCCGGGCGCGGGCACCAGCTTGTCGCCGGCGGTAGCAGTGCCGACGACATCGCCTATCTGCGTCAGTCCGGCTAGGACACCCTTGCCGGTCACATCGCGCAGGCCTCGCTTGACGTCATACTCGGGGTACAACTCGGGGTCGACCCGGCTGCCGTCTTCGGCCAGTTGGCTCCAGCGATCGAGTGCGGCGTTGTCATCGGCCAGACTCCGGCTGGCGCGCTTGGACCTGCGATCGTGTGGCGTCAATGGACTGTCCTTTCATTCACAATCCGGCTGCCGCGCCGGAGAGGCTATGTTCTTGCGGGCGTTTCCAAACAAAGACCGAGTTCTTGGAGGGTTGCCCGGCCGAGGTTGCGGTTCGCTTTGATACTCCTCCTGGACCACGACGTCTACTCACGTTGTGCCGCGCCGGTGCGCAGCGCCCGCGACTCCGGCCGCGGGCGTGTCTCCTAAGAGAATACATGACTCACGCCGCGTCTGTGGTGCGCGAGTGGGGCTTCGCGTAGAAGCGCGTCCCGAACACGAGCGCCAGGAAGTCGTATAAGCCATGCGCAAGCATCGCGGCAGGGAGGCTCCCCGTGATGTGGTAGAGGTAACCGAGAAGAGCTGCGAGCACGGTCGCGAAAACGAAGTACGAGCGCGAGACGGCGTGCGCCAGACCGAACAGGATCGCGGTGCCCAGGATCGCGACGTGCAGGTTCACCCGGCCCGCAAGCCATTGCTGCAAGAATCCCCGGAAGAGGAGTTCCTCGGCGACGCCCGCCAGGACCGAAAGGAGCAACAGGTCCGGCACTTTCGCACGCTCGAACAGGCGTATCACCATCACGAAATCGGAGCGCAATCGCGCAATGAGGCGAGCGCGCGTGCGAATAAGCGAGAGTGCGCCCGCAGCCATGACCGCACCCGCCGACGCTCCGGCGAGTACGTCGAGTGCGCCGGCGTCGAGCTGCGGCCGGACTCCCGTGAGCCGCATCGCAACGAACGCGACCGCCGCGAGAGCCACTTCGAGAGCGAATGTGACCGCGAGCAGGGACGTCCTGCTCGGTGCCGGGATGCTTTCGGCGGGCGAGGGTTCGGGCACGATTGCCTCCGTTGTCAGGATGCGGCGCTTCGAGCCTACGTGTGAGGCTCCTTGGCGTAAACAGTTGCGCGCCTTCCGGACGAAAGAGACGAATGTGCGGGGGCGGCGGTCCCGTCACGTCATGGCCGGTCGCGGACCGGGGTCTGGCATGACTTGTGCTCTTCTGGGGACCGGAGCATTGGGGAATCGCGCGTGCTTCGCGCACACCGAGGCGACAAGTGAGGTAGCATGCAGCGCATCAAGCCGCCACATATCGTGATAGCAGTCGTACTGTTCGTGATCGGGGCGTTCATGCTCCCGCAGATCCTGGCGGACCAGCCCGGGGCTCGGACCGTGCAGGACAACCTGATCACCGAGACCATTGCAGTCACTGAAACGAACGCCACCGTCGCATTCACGGTGCGGATGCTCGAGGGCTCCGACCCGGAGCACGAGTCCTCTCATATGTTCGAGGCGCTCGCGGGGCTGCCGGGTGTCGGCACTGCTTCTCTTAATACCGAGACTCTCCAGTTCACGGTCGCCTACGACGACTCCGTTACCGACGCTACGCCCATTCGCAGCCGACTTCTGGAATCGGGATACGTCTCCCCGACGCGAGACGACGCCACGCCTCTGGCGATGGCCCAGGACCGCTCGGTCCAGCGCATCTCGGTAAGCGACACCGGCACCGGTTTCGATCCCTTCCTCATGCTCGCCGAGGCGGGAGTACCAGTTGAGATCGAGTTCGCTCCCGGCCAGGAGTGTCGGGTGAGTGTAAGCTTCCCCGAACTCGGCATCCAGCAGGACATCGGGCAGGGAGCCACGGTGTCGTTGCCCGCACTCGAACCAGGGGAGTACCAGATCGCGTGCAGTGGCGACGTGGTCGAGGCCAGGCTGATCGTGGAGTAGGTCCGAAAGTCTACCAGCGGGTGTCGCCGGGGGCTGGGTGCACCGACTTGATCATGGGGCCGTCGCCGGGCCGTCGTTGTCGTGGCTACGGCGCGTTTCGCCCGACGCGGCTTCTATACGCTCTTTGAGCCGCTCGTTTTCCTCGGCGATTCGTTGCACGTACAGCGAGAGGTCGGAGAGCTTCTCGGACATCCACTTGAAGCCCACCTTGCCTTCGACGGTCAGCCGCATCGCTTCGATGAACGCGAGGGCGTCGTCTCTCGTGTAGTCGGCCATCAGAACCTCCCGTGCGCCGGACCGTCCGCGGTCAACCTTGGCCGCCCGCCAGGCGGCTGGACTCCGGCAGCGACTTCAGCCGAAGAACGGCGAGCGTACCCAGCAGGGGACCCGGGGCGAGCGACGCGAACGTCCAGCGCCAGCCCACCGCGTCCGCGAGCGAGGGGATCAGCCAGATAGTGATCACCGTGATAACGAACCCCACCGCGAGCTGCAACGTAAGGGCTGTTCCAACGTACGCCTGGTCAGCGAGTTCGGTGACCATCACGGAGAACTGTGCGGAGTCGGCCACGACGGTGAAGCCCCAGACGAGCGCCAGGAGGAGAAGGAGCCAGGGGTTCGAGCCGAACAGAAGCCCGATCAGCACACAGCAGCTCGCGGACACCCCCATCATCAGGGCGGTCGTCCTGGTGCGCCCCCAACGATCTCCAAGGATGCCGCCCGCCCAGCAGCCGATTGCGCCGACCGAAATCACGGTGAACGTCGCAAACGCCGGCACCGAGCCGCCCGGGATACCCCTGACGGATAGCGCTTCGGAGAAGAACAGCAGGAACCACGCGTACATGGCGAAGAGCTCCCACATGTGCCCAAAGTAGCCGAACGAGGCGAGCCGAACACCACGGTTGGCGAACACACGCCAGGTCTGAGCGGGGTCGAACGTCGCCTTCGGGAAGGGGAACGGTCCGTCTTTCACCAGGAACTCAGCAATCAGGCCGCCGATAGCGGTTTGGATGCAGGTGACCCAGATGACCGCGTGCCAATCCAGGCCTCCCAGCCCGTTGATCAGGTGCGGCATCGCCTGTCCGAGCACGATTGCTCCGACCAAGATGCCGAGTGCGGTCCCGCGCCTTCGACGGAACCACGTGGCCAGAAGCTTCAGCGCCGGCGGGTAGACGCCGGCCAGGAAGAACCCCGTGGCGAATCGCAGGGCGACGCCCACTGCCAGTCCTCCGGCAACCACGAGGAGTCCGTTCGCCAGTGCCGCCCCCATCGACCCGCCGAGAATGACGTGCCGCGGCTGGATGAGGTCGGAGAGATTCAGGAGACTCGAGACCAGAGCGCCCCCCACGAAGCCGAGCTGCAGCGCGATGACGAGCCATGCGGCTTCCCCGGACGACAGGCCCCACTCTTCACGAAGCTGCGGTATCACCGCAGCGGCGGAGAACCACGTGGTCATGGACAGGACGAGCGTGATGGCCAACAGGACCAGAGCCCGCCAGCGGCCGGGAGCGGTATCGTCGGCAACGTCTGGATTCACATGCTGACCTCCGCTCGGCCGCCGACTGGGACGCCTTGACGTGGGGACTCGTGTCCCTGTTATGCCCGTCAGCAGTCCCTCCGCAACACGGAGAGCGGGGGGTGGGCCGTACGTGTGACCCTGCGGCCCAATCGGTGGCTTACCGGTCGGGCGGCCGACGAGTCGACCTCGCATCGTTCGCGTCGGCCGGATAGACGACCTCGAAGCGCTCGCATACCACGGGCATGTCCAGCGTCGGCGCGCGACTGAATTGCGCAAGGTCCAGCGTGAAATAGCGCCAATGGCCTTCTCGCCAGTACTCGAGCGACAGGTCACCTTCGCCCTCGGCGGCGGCAAACCCGGCATCGACCTCCGAGAACGGTACAACGCAGACCGCCGAGGTTCGTATCACGCACCGTGCTCTACCGGACCCGTCCGTGACGACGCTGAAATCTCCGACCCGTGGGATGGGCTCGCCCTCGTGCTCATACGACCACAAAGCCCCCGCCGTGGCGCGCTTTCTTCCCGAGAGAACGAGTTCGACGAGTTCATCGGCCATCGTTCCTCCGGTGCCGAAATGCCACGATGTGTACGCGGCGTCCGTGGCTTCGAGCGCATCAGCCGTTCCCGAGCCGAGGAAGGCAGTCCACAGCTCCTGGGGGGTGTTGTTCACATGCTCCTCCCGACCGGCCTGCAGCGTGGCTCATCCATTGTAGTCCCTTGAACGTCGCGGATTGCGCCTCCGCCACGGGCTCCAGGGTATGCTGTCTCAGGGAGATGCGCCCGGGCCGAGCGCCCTGGTGCGGAGCTATTGACCCGCGTCGCACGATAGGGGGTCTTTTCTGTGGCAGGCACAGAGAGAATCAAGGTCGACACCGGCATGGGCATCATATGGTTCATCGGCTGGCTGTTCACGATCGCGTACGCGGAACTCAGCTTCTGGACCGCGGTCCTCGGCATCGTGATTTGGCCCTACTACCTTGGCGTGACTGTACGGTAGTCGGGAACGCGCGTCCGCTCATCCGGCCGCTCCCCAAGCTTCCTGCAGCCAAACACGCACCTCGTCGTCGACCTCGCGGCCAGCCCGCAACTCGAGGTGGTGCGTGAAGCGACCGGGCGTCGGCTTACGATCTGCTTCCAGCGCGGGGACTCGTCGCGTCTGGATTCGTCACGCCCAGCTCACTGCGGGCTCGGCAGCGACTCGAGCACCCATATGCTAGCGTACCGCCATAGCCTCACCACGACTGCGGGAGTACCTCGTGATCGACCGGAACTCACTCGCCGAAGCCTACGAGCAGGACCGATTCTACGCGCTGCAGCTGGAGATCAACGATGCTTGCCTGCAGGGTTGTGCATACTGCTACATGAACGCCCTGCCTCGTGGGGAGCACGTACTGTCTGACCACGAGGTCCTCGGAATCGTCGAACAGGCGGCGAGTGCAGGCTTCACGGCTATCGAGTGGCTGGGCGGCGAGCCCCTGGACCGACCGGGCGTCTTCGCCCTCATGGAACGCGCACGCGAGCTGGGACTGCGCAACAACTTGTGGACGGGTGGACTTCCCCTCGACCGCGAAGACGTGCCGGAGCGGGTTGTCGACCTGTGCGCCGACGCGCTTGTGTCGGTTCACCTGTCGACGCTCGATCCGAGTGTCTACGTGTCACTCCACCCGGGGCGCACCCCGCAGGACATCTCAGTCGTGCTCTCCGGGGTCGAGAGACTACTCGCCCTCGGCCTTTCCGCGGAGCGCATGCTCAACTCGGTGACGCTGACCGGCGCACAGACTGCGGACGACATGATTGCGACGATTGACGCGTTCGAGGACCGCTACGGAATCCGCACGTCACTCAATGTCTACCACACGTACCTGCGCCCCGGACGCGACCCGGGCGAGCTCGAACGATTCGTTCCTTCGGCAAGCGACATCGCGCGCGTGCAGAACCGCCTGCAGCGTCAATGGGGCGGCCCCATGCCCATGAACTGCGTCGACAAGCGGTACTGTTCTGCCACGGTGGCGGTCCTCAATGACGGTACCGTTACCCCGTGCGCGACGATTCGGGACGGCGTGGGCAGCATACGTGAACAAGGGGGCTTCTCAGGACTGTTGCGCGAACATCGTGACGCGCTCGCGCTGATCGCGTTGAAGGATCCAGCGAACCTCCCCGATGGGTGTGCGGATTGCGGCATGTCGAGCGACTGCTGGGGATGCCGCTCTCGCGCGTACGCCGCCGGCGCGGGAGTTCTCGGGAAGGACCCCAGGTGTCATCGGTCCGGCTGAGAGTGCGGCGCTGAGCAGCACCCGTCGGAGAGCTTGGATGAGCGCCCCCGCTTCAGACTGGGTTGGCCCGGACAGGAGCCGCTTGTGGCATCGGAGGGCAACCACCGGTTTGCCCAGTTCAAGGGTTCTCGAGCTGCCGTCCGGGTCGTGGCCGGCGCTCTCCCAGAACCGCCTCCCTGAAGCGTTGTCGCGAAAGACCCATGCAGTGACTCTGGTTGCCCCTCGGGAGGCGAGCGTCTCTTAGGCATGCCTGCACAAGACAGTGCCGATTCCGTGTCGCCAGCGGCGGGGCGTGACGTAGAGTCCCCATATCTCTGCGGTCACTGCGCCGTCGAGATCGGCGTCGCGGCATGGGCCGAAGGTGACCAATCCGACCATGCCGCCCGCTTGCTCAGCCACACAGGTCGTCTCTTCGCCGGATTCAAGGGACGTTCGGACCGTAGCTTCCCATCTGTGGGAATCCAGCGAGTCGAGGTATTCATCGGACACGATCCCGCGGTAGGCGCTGTTCCAGCACTCCACCAGGAGTCCGACGAGATCGGATGCTTCGTCAGGTGTCGCCCTGCGGATGTCCATCACTCGGTTGTGCCTAACGGGATCGCGCTTGTGCGCCCTGAGTCTTACCTCATCCGTCCATGACGGGAAGCAGGCGGCGGAACGCTGCCAAGTGAGCTCGCTCGTCGAGCAGCACGCGCTCGAACAGGGCCACGCTCTCTTCGTCCTGCGCCTTGCGGCACAGCTCGATGCTCTCCTCGTACATGGCAACCGCCTCGGCTTCCGCGGCGACATCGAGCTCGACCATCTCCCGCACGGTCGTAGCCTTGCAGCGCTCAGAGGGAGTCACCGTCGGGGAGCCCCCAAGGGCTGTGACGCGGTTGCCGAAGTTCTGCGCGTGCAGCATCTCGACCTTCGCGATCGATCTGAGCGAGACGACGACGTCTGGCGGTCCGGCGATTTGGGCCCACAGCCCTGCCCCGCGGGCGCTCACCCATATGTCGCTTCGGGTCTGACGGAAGAATGTGGGTGGACCCTGGAGACTGGCCGCAACGTAGTGGTGCTCCATGTACTGGATGATCACTGCGAGCTCACGCGACCTAGCCGCATTCAGCGCGTCAATCACCGTCTCAACGCTCATGACTGCCTCGAATCCTCAACGCGGTACTACCGCAGTAACCTTACCCCTCGAGGACCCCCCTCCGGTCACACTAGTGTCTCAGCTCCTCAGCTGTGCTCCGGCCGTCGCCGCCCTTCGCCGCCGTGCACTCCGAGTCTACGCTGAGTGGGACGCCATCCGCTCGAAACCGGCGTTGTGCGGCGATGGCGGTGGCGCTACTCGCTCGGGTGCTCCTCGAACCGGGTCGGCCCCGAGGGGACGATCACATCCGCATCTGTGATCGTGCCGGATTCCGTGAACACTCCCTCACCGATAACGACGACACCCGGACCGGCAGAGAGTCCCGGCGACGGGTCGGCAAGCGCCACCGAGACCGTGGGTGTATCGGAGTCCTCCGGGCGCAGCACCAACTCAGTGCCGTTCCACGAGACCACCTCTCCACCGAATCGGACTTCTTGGCCGAAGTAGCGGCTGTCGCCGACAAGCTCGTCCACACGCACGTAGTAGCGTGGTTGGCCGGATTCTCGCAGGGCCAGCAGCAGCGCAATGCCGATCACGGAAAGCAAGACCAAGGTGGAGGCGACCAAGACGGAGCGTCGCGAGCGGATTCCCATCACGCACCTCCGACACCTGTTTGCCTGAACATCGACGAGTCTGCTGGTTGCGAGCCGGGCGCGTCAAGCGCGGGAGTCGGCATGCTGGGGACGCGGTCCCCCCGCGGCACGCTACCTCCAGCACGGCGATTCCGAAGCATCATCCCTCGTTCATCACAACGACGGATGCCGATTCGCACCAGAATGATGCAATACTGCGTGTATCGCACCAGAGTATGCAGCTCCGCAGGCGCACACGTTCTCGCGAGTCCCAGCAGCATCGACACCACTGCACGCATGCCGGCCTCTCGGGGCAGTGGGAGACGAAGATCCGCCAGTAGTAGCGCGGTCACCCGTATCTGGTGGGGAGTCAATGGTGAGACCGACCCACAGCGGTCGGTCTTCGTGCTCTCCGAGAGTGTTTACGGGAAACGCGGGGTGACGCTCATGGATCGGCGAGAGTTCTTGAGGGCCGGCGTTGTGTCGGCCGCAGCGGCTACAGGTGTGGGTGTCTTAGACCCACGGCTCGCTATGGCTAAGCCTGCCAGCGCGACTGCACCGGCCAGTCCTCCGGTGCTCGTGGACGTGCGTGACCACGGCGCCCGTGGTGACGGCGTGACGGATGACACGGCTTCGATACAGGCCGCAATCGATGCGGCGGCGTGGACCGACGCAACCCGGACGGCCTGGCGAGGGGCGAGCGTGTACTTCGCCCCGGGAACATACCTGATCTCCCAGACCCTGGTCCTCCCTTCCTACACGAGCCTGCTCGGCGAGCCGGGATGGAGGTCTCGGATCAAGCTTGCCAACGGAGCTGACTGCGACATGGTCTCGACGTTGACCGACGGCACGTATAGCGAGTTCCAGGCGCTCGAACACCTATGCCTCGAGGGCAACCGGGAGAACCAATCGGTGGCCGCACACGCGCTGCGATTCCACGAGAGCACGAGGCCATACGTCAGCCACTGCCGCATCAGAGGAGCCAGGGGCTACGGCATCCGGATGACCGGTGTTGCATCCGGCACGATGCAGCCCATGATTCAGCACTCGGTGATCGTGGAGAATGGCTACGGCCTCGGACTCCTCGGCGGGTGCACGGACGCGCTCATCCACAATTGTGACATCGGGGCGAACGCGTACGGCATGGTCATCTCGGCAGGAGCGCACGTGGTGATCGGCGGGACCCTGTGGGGCAACTGGGTCGGCGCGCAGACGAGTAGCGCGCACGTCACCTTCAACGGCGTTCGCGTCGATCAGAACCAGGCGCACGGACTTGAGTTCACGACCTCGGAGTGCCGGAACTGCCAAGTCACCGGATGTTCGATCTACTTCAACGGCAACTCGTCGAGCAACAAGTACGCTGGAGTCTACCTCCACAACGGGGCGAACAATGTGCTCGTTTCGGCCTGTATGATCGGGTCGACTTACGCGTCGGCAAACGGCCGTGAGACACAGGCGTTCGGCGTGCTCGCCGACGAGACCACGATCGGCATCGAGATCGGTTCCAACATGTGTCGTGCGAACCTCACCGCCGACATCCGGCTCCTCGGCACCTGAGTGTCCGGCAAATGCACCAGCCTCCGGCGAGACAACCGGAGGACCCAGGGTCGCTGGTGAGCCGTCGTGGACGCGTTTCGAAATCCATACGCAGCGTCTTTTGGGTATACGGACATCAGTCCCGACACAAGGAGCATCCGATGCCTCAGTACGGAGTGCTGGTCTACTTGCCCACGCCCGCCGATCCGGGCGCTCTCTCTCCCGACTACCTGGAGTCGCTCGAACGATATCCGGTTCAGGCCAAGGAGCTGAAAGCGAAAGTGCTGGGCAGTTCCTACTTCGCTGCGCAGCGAGGGTTCGCGTTTGAGTCGAGCGAGTCGGGGATGGCTGTCCTGGGCGATACGGTGCGCAACGGCCCGCTCGCCGACCTCGACTTGGCCCCCGCGGCTTTCTTCGTGCTGTCGGCGCCCGATCTCGACACGGCGGTGCAGGCGGCCAAGATCCATCCGGCCGTTGGCGAGGGTGGCATCGAGATACGGCCGCTTGTTCCACCGCCCGCGAAGTAGGTGGGAGAGGGCTTCCCCGGGAGGTATCCGGCCCGCGAAGGGCCCGCCACTTACTCTTGGGCCGTCCGCGCGGCCTCGAGCGTGTCGCGAAGCTCGTCGACCTCTCCTTGGAGTCCGCCGGCCTCGTCGATTGTCAGCTCGAAGCACGAGAACTGCTCGGGCACCTCGTCACACAGCTTCGAGGCGACGAAGGAGACGAGTCTTGCCTGACTGTCCGGACCAGGGTCATTGCCCGCTTGCGCGACTCGGACGATGACGGCGCGGAGTCCGCGGTTCTCTTCCAGGTACGCCCAGAGAGCCAGTATTCTCATACATGCTGGGTGCGGAGCAGCGTCCACCTCCAGCACGAGAAGCGTGTGGTCATCCAGTTCCGCGGCGCTGTCAGAATAGCCCCACTTGCCGAAGTGAACACGCCTGACGAATTGCACGCCGAAGTTGCGCTCGATCGCGTGCACGACCCTAGCCTCGAGTTCGGTCACCGCTGCCTCTCCATGGTTCTGGCCAACGTCATTCGGTTTGAGCGGCGCTGCCTATCGCCGCCGTGCTCCTTGAGTCTACTTCGAGCGGGTGTCGTCTGCCCGAAACCGGGGGTTGTCGCGCGCACAAGGAGTCTCAGGTCCAAACGAACATAGACATGGCGACGAGAAACAGACTGTGCTGGGCCATCGACCAGACGACGGTACCGTCACGTTGCACCTGCCGGCCCCACGCCAGGCCCGCCAGGAAGATGACCATCGCGACGAGCAGGCCGACCGGCACAGAGGGCAGCAGGGTGAAGGTCCGCATGTGCCACGCCACGAAGGCGAGCGAGTGGGCAAATAGCGCGATTGTCGCGTTGTCAGGGACCATCGACTCGAGCAAAGCCAGAACACACGCGCGGAAGAACAGTTCTTGGGCGATTCCCGACACCGGCGCATAGACCAGGGCAGCGGTCCAATGCCAGCCGACGAACCCGGTGCTCGAGGCCAGGATTGGCAGCATGAGCAACGTCGCCGCCGCGAGCAGTGCTGCTCCGCGCCGTGAGAGCGGAGCGAACCTCAGTCGCAGACTGCGTCGAGAGAACGTCACAGCTCCTAGAACGAGTACGGCTAGGATCGCGATCGAGAGGCTGAGCAGCGAGTAGGCCGGCTCAAGTGGCTGAACGAACTCCACGCCGGTGTACGCAGCGAAGAGCAGGCCTGTGGCCAGAATCGCGAATGGCGCGGCGACCGTCTGCGTACGGCCCATCCCGACTCCTCGCATCCGGTTCTTCTAACGTTCATACGGTTCGCGGTGCAAGACGAGGCCCTGCCTCGTCGTGACTCGAGCGTGACCCTCAGTGTCGAGGCGTGTCAGGTCGAAACGCGGGTTGCACCTGCCTGCCCGTGATCCGAGCATTCACGGCGGCAAGTATCTCGTCTCGCTTGCCGGCGAGTTCCAGTTGGAGAGGAAGGTGAACGCGTTCACCGTTCTTCAAGACGATGAAGTGGCGTTTGTTCGCAGCCTCCACGTGGAGGACGTCCTGCCAGTCCCTCCTGATCGTCTTCAGTGGGAACCGTGGAATCGCGAAACCCTCATCACCCATCACAATCAGGGGCAGAATGAACATCACTGTTCCGAAAGCGAACGAGAGCGCTGCGAGTGCAAGCCATGCGACGGTTAGTAGAGGGTCGTTGCAGCTGAGATCCCATCTGGAGTTGAGGAGTGACCAGAATCCCCAGACGTAGAAGCCAGCGCCAAGAACCGGACTCCGCCGGTACTTCATAGCGACACCCCCCCAACGCCATGCACAAGATGTCTACGCATCACCAGCGGCGCGGCCTGCGCGACGCTGTCAGCTCAGGATACCTTCACGGGGCCGCGCCGTCTGAGTGGAAGCGCTTGTTAGGCGGGAGCGGCCAGGCTCTCCTCAAGCTGCTTGATGACCGCGATCTGTCCGGCGTGATAGGCAGCATGTTGCGCAAGACCGGCAGCCACACGCCTGAGCGTGACCGGCTCTCCGTTCTCATCGCGGGGGGTAAGGTCGTCGACCGTATCCAGGTTTTCCACGGACAGCGTGCTTAGGGCTTCTGCCGCTCGTTCGTATGCGTCCACAAGCTCTTCGCGCGTCTGAGACCACCCATGCTCGTCATCATTCGTTGGGACCGGCCAGTTCTCCTCGTCCAATTCGCGAGGCACTCCACCTTCAAAGCGGTACGTTGCATAGCGAGCCCACACCGACAGATGTGAGGTCAACTGCCAGATCGAATGTACGGCGCCTTCGACGTGTTGCCTGGCTTGAGCGGCGTCGATCCCCTCAAGCAGCTCAAGGGGCGACGGCCCAAACCAAGTCTCACCCGACACCGAGCGTCTGATTTCTGCAGCTAGGGCAGGCACGTTGTCCATGGCTTTGCTCCCCGCCTAACGTGTTTCGGTTTGAGCGGCGGCGCCCTCAGCCGCCGGGCACCTGAAGTGTACTTCGAGCGGGCGCCGTCCGCTCGAAGAAACCTGGGCTGGCCGGATCCCGAATAGCACATCTGTGCTACACTGGCAGCATCCGACCGACCCCTGGAGGCATCGATGACCAAGGGACTGAAGCTTCGTCGCGCTGGCGGCTCGATCGCCGCTACGCTTCCCAAAGACATGGCCGACAGGCTCCACCTGTCCGCTGGCGACACGGTGCTTGCGGTCGAGACCGACCGCGGTATCCTGCTGACCCCCTATGACCCGGAGACCGAAGAGGCGCTCGCCATCGCCTCCAAGGTCGCAGGCAAGTACCGCAACGCCCTGCGCGAACTGGCAAAGTGATCCGTGACTCCCAAGAAGCGTGAGCCCAGGTGGGTCAGTCGACTCGTCGTCGACTCCATCCACTTCGACATGCTTTCCACCTTCGGAGGCGTGCTGGGACTTCGCGACGAAGACGCGTTCGAGTCCGCGCTGGCCCGAGCGCGACAGCGCTTCGACTACGAGCCGGAAAGTGACCTAGCCGCTCTGGCAGCAGCATATGGGTTCGGCATCGCACGCAACCATCCGTTCAACGACGGCAACAAGCGTGTGGCTTTCATGGTTATGGCGGTGTTCGCGGGGCTCAACGGCTTCGAGCTCGACGTACCGGAGACAGAGGTCGTCGCCTACATGCTCGATCTCGCGGCCGGCACTCTTGCCGAGGACGAGCTCGCCGAGTGGATACGCTCGCGGCTGGTCGAGAGTGGAGGCGGGGCCTCCGGCTAACGTGTTTGCGCTTCACCAGCGGCGCGCCGGAGAGCGTTTGCCAGCCGAGTCTACCGCACGAGGCGCGCCGTCTGTGTGGAAGCGCGGGTTAAGACAGGGGCGCAATGGACGAACCTAGCAGCCGCCGCTGATAGCGCGGTGTCAATCGCCTGCAGTTCTGCATAGCGGTGATGCCGGTCCGTACACTTGTTGGGTATGCTCGTCACATGGCTCCGCTTCTCTGGACGGGTAGACTCACAGCGCCGATGCGTTTCCTCGCAAACGCGAACTGCCTCCTGGCCTGGGTGACCGGAACCGCGCGGGATACTGACGCGATGCGGCGCCACATGAAGTCCGGCTACGAGGGCGAGATGTCCGACGATGTCCGGCGCTACGACGAGTTGTGTCTCGAGCAGTACTCGGAGATCGCCCGAGCCCTGCTCGACGGCGTCGATGTGGACGGACTCGACGTGGTCGACGTCGGTTGCGGCACCGGGGCCCTGGCTTTCGAGTCTCTCGCCCGGGATGCGAAGAGCGTCGTTTGTGCCGATGTGTCGGAGCTCATGCTGGACGTCTGCCGTGCGAAGGCGCTCGCGGGGCCCTACGGAGAGGACCGCATTGCCTGTCACCTCCTCGACGGGGAATCGGAGCAGCTCGAGCCTGGCCGATTCGATGCCGCTCTCAGTTCCATGGTGCTCGGCCTGGTGCCGAATCCTGAGGTCATTCTGAGCGATGCCGCGAGCCTCGTCCGACCGGGCGGTGTCGTCGCAGTGGCTACCCACGGACCCGAGTACGACTGGGAGCCCACTGATGCTGCGTTCCGCGCCATTCCAAAGAGATACGTTCTTGGCTACCGCATCGAATTCTGGCCTCAAACGGAGGAGGTGGTACGTGAGCTCATGGAGCGAGCGGGTCTAACCGATGTTCGAACGGCACGACGTGTATGGACACTCGAGTTCGACGATCCCGGGGATGCGTTTGACTTCTTCTGTGCGTCCTCGTCTGCCTTCTGGTACGTGAAGATTCCAGCGCACATGCGCGGGCGTGTCGCCGCTAGGCTGAAGAGCGGGTTCCGGCGGCGGGGAGTCAATCGGGTCAGCCACGACATCGTCTTCGGGTACGGCCGAAAGGCAACCTCATGCAGCGAACTGAACCCGCCCCCTGTCTAACGTTCTTAGGTTTGAGCGGTGGCGCCCTCGGCCGCCGTGCACCTTGAGTCTACTTCGAGCGGGTGGCGCCCGTCTCGAAACCGGGGTTAGATGCCGAAGCTTCCAGCCTCTCAGGCTCTAAGGTCGCCCCAGCCTCGCTAGCTCATCCTCTACGTCAGCGGACACGACCCCTTCCCCGCCCGCGATCCATGCCTCAGAGCCGGTAGAACTGAAGCCCGATCGAGCCGACAGGAAGTCCGTCACAGACTCAGGCAACGCTGCCCAGCGGGTCAGGAGCATGATGGGGCCCCTGAAGTCGCTCCACGCATCATCACCGAACAGGGCGGCAGCGGCCAGGGCATCGGGGAACACCTCGCCTGAAGCGACGCCGACCTGCAGTGTCGAGAACCAATAGGGCTCCTGACTCGAGCAGAACTCCACCAGTTCTGTGGCCGTGTCGTATCGGTCTTGTCCGGCGACCCTGTAGACGTAGGTGGTGTTGGGTTCAGCCCACAGTTCGTGGGCTACCGCATCGCTTATCGCCCCCGTCCCCCCTGCGAGGTAGTAGTCGTGCGTGCCGAGGTAGTCGACCAGGGATTGAGAGGCAGCGGGTAGTGCGTCGCGTCTGGACAAGATAAGCGGAGCGCCCATCGGGTACGAGAGGGCCGCAGAGGCGAGCGCGTCCGGGAAGTTCTCGCCGGTCACGACAAAGGCGCGCGGCGCGCGGAGAGACCGTCGGGACGCGAAGCTATCTGTCTGTACGAGTCTGCGCGCGACCAGCGAGGCGGTCTCGTACCGGTCGACCCCGCCGATCCTCTCCACCGCCTCGATAACCGGGAGACGGCGCAACGTGAGCTCTACCTGCGGTACGACGGCACCTGTTCCACCGATGATGACTATCCTGGAGACCCCGAGCCTGGCGATTTCGTCGACCGTCACGGACGGCACGGACGCGCTTCCGACGAAGAGCACCGGTCCGCGCATCGCGATGGCCAGCGGGGCGGCCACCAGGCCATCCGGCCAATTGGCGCCCGAACAGATCACGGCAACGTCTGCCGTCGTGTCTGCATCCTGACCCGTCCAGCGTTCCTGCGAGATGGCCACGGCCGTGGCGTAGCGGTTCGGACCGGCGAGTCGATACACCGGTCTCGGGTCGGACTGGCCGACGACGAAGTCCTGGGCCGTGGTAGCTGCCGCAGGTGCTCCACCCAGGACTACACACAGAAGGGCGACGAGTAGCGTCGCTGCGATTCGGACCTCACGCTTCATGGATGCCCCCAGTTGAGTTCGTGCATCTAACTGTCTGGCGCTTCACCAGCGGCGCGGCCTTCGCGCCGCTGTCAGCTCAGGATACCTTTGCGGGGCCGCGCTGTCTGAGTGGAAGCGCTTGTTAGGCCCACCCTCACTCGATGTCTTCAGCGCTCGTCTCACGTCGCGAGTGTCGCACCGTCATGATTGTGACGACCTCGTCGTCGAGCCGGTAGATGAGACGATACGGGTCGATGATCAGCTCGCGAACATCCTCCCGCCCGACCTCGGGCACGACCCTGCCGCGATCGGGAAGCTCTGCCAGGCTCATCCCAGCGTCCAGGATGCGCTCAAGCCACTGGGCAGCCACCGCCGGTCTGTCACGTGCGATGAACGCCATCGCCTCGTCGAGCCGGCCGAAGGCATGCTCGGTCCACTCGACCCTCACAGGGTGTACTTCTCCCGCATGCGACGGGCGACCTCATCATGGGAAAGCGTCTGACCCGAATCGATCTGCGCCTCTGAGACCCGCAGGTCACGAAGGAGCTCGATTTCGTCGATGAGATCCTCGTAGACCTCAGGGTCGAGTAGCACCGCCGCACTGCGACCGTGCTGGGTCAGGATCACGGGACGCTTGGTCGCGTGCATCTGGTCGATGACCGCAGACGTGTTTGCACGGAACTCCGTTACCGGACGCACATCGGTGGAGGGGCGGAGCGGTGGCATGACTGACCTCCCATGAAGGACGTTACTACGTACAGAGTAGCGTACTGCGGAGGAGAACGCCACCGAGCGTTGGGGCCTAACTGTCTGGCGCTTCAGCTGAAGCGCCGCCCCTCACTCAGTTGCTGCTCGAGCATCCCCGTGGGGGCGGCGCGTGCTGCTGGAAGCGCTTGTTAGGCCGTAACGCTCGTCGATGCGCTAGCTGATTACCTCGCCATCAGGGCGAACGCACCCCAGCCCAAATACTCGCGAGTGTACGTGGCGTAGCGCTCCGGTTCCGAGGTCAGTTGTGCTCGAACCTCCGCTGCGAAGTCGTCGTCTGGATTGGCCTCGAGCCATCGGCGCATGGTCAGCCATTTGGCCGCCTCGTATCTGTCCCAGCCGTCTTGGTCGGCCAGCACCATCTCGACGACGTCATAGCCGTGGCGGCCGAAAGATGCGAGAAGTGCTGGAAGCAAGAGGAAGTCGGAGATCGAATGGGCAAGACACCCTTGGGCCATATCCTCCGTCGGCGGCAGATGACGCCAGTAAGGCTCGCCGACGAGGACAATCCCTCCGGCGCGAAGGCTTCGCGCCAGAAGATCAACCGTACCTATGACCCCTGCAGCGATCCACGTGGCGCCAAGACAGGCTGCGACGTCGACCTTTGTGTCAGAGACATAGCCGGCAGCATCACCATGGATGAACGTGACTTGATCGGCGACACCGAGTTCCGCAGCGCGGAGTATTGCTTGTTCAGTGAACAACTGGCTCATGTCGACGCCAGTGCCGGTGATGCCGTGATCGCGCGCCCAGGTGCAAAGCATCTCACCCGAACCGCTACCGAGGTCGAGTACTCGATTCCCCTCTTCCAGACGCAGCGCGGCGCCGAGAGTGGCTAGCTTCTCTGGAGTGAACGGGTCGTGGATGCGATGAGCGCTCTCTGTGATATTGAAGCTTCGTGGGATGTCCAACGCAAGGAACCACCTTTCAGGTGTGAGTAGATTCAGACGTCAGTGCCTCGCGAGAAGCAGCCGTCGTGACGGTTGTCAGTGCGCGAGACAGGTCATCGCGAACGACGCGGGCCCGTATACCCGCGTGTCCTCGAGCTGAGAGAAGAGCGCTGGCGAGCGCGCCGAGTAGCCGAGCGGGCTGAGCTCCGACGAGGTGCCCGAAGTCTAGTTAGGCCCGGCGCTCCGTAATGGAGGCGTACGACCACACGGGCGCTGTCAACGCCCCAAGCGCTATGTGATGCATCAAGTCGCCTCCCTCCGGTCCACCAGACTGCTCAATCGTAGTCCCCGGGCAAGTTCGAATCAAGAAGACCGCCACATGGACCGGTGTCTCGAGGCTGTAGCGCGCTGGTGCGGTCACGCCAGTTGGCTGTGCGCCAGCCAGCTTCTCACAGGGGCGCTCGTCAACCGTCCTCAAAATGAATCGGCCTGACGTCGTTGCGCAGACGCCCACTGCGCTTGCTTCCGAGAATACGTACGCGTTCTGCTAGATGCGCTTGCTAGCTCCTGGCCGACGTCACCGCGCGCAGATAGAGGTCCGCCGGACACACGCAGGGCGACTGGGCGCAAGCGGGACACAGGCCGCCGTCGAAGCCCGCGTAGAAACGCTCGATGCGGTGTGAGAGGCAGAAGCCCGCGTCTGAAAGCACGCTTGCCATCGGCGCGGTTCCGTCCGGACCATGGACCCAGGCATAGGTGAGGTGGCGAGTTGCGCCGAGCGCCTCGCAGCAGTCGACCAGCTCGCGCACGAGGGCCGTCGCCACACCTTTCCGTCGCCATGCAGGCTCGACTGCCACGAGCCGGATGTGTCCGATTGCCTCGTCCTCTGTGGGATCGAGACTCGCGCTGCCCACACCAACCGGGGCACCGGCACTCTCTGCTACTCGCACCACGTCGCACGCGAGGTCTCCGGCGTCCCAGAATCCTGAACCAAGTGCAGTATCGAGAAGCTCGGAGATCGCTGGATAGTCGCTCTCGCGCAATTCACGGATACGAAAGGAGTCCACATTCGTCCCCCAGGTTCGTCCGTCGGCCTGTTTGTCCAACGTGTTGCGCATGACCAGCAAACCGGCCCCGCGCACATCTCAAGCCGAGAATACCTCACACGGCCGGCTCGTCTGCGTCGATGCGCTTGTTGGGCATCGGCCTGACGTCGAGCGCCGCTTCGATGATATCGGCGGCTTGGTCGGCGGCGTCGGCGAACGGCATCAGCGTATCCTCCACCCCGTCACGTATCCTGAGCCGTGCGGCATCCTCGTCGTCGTGCGCGGTCGCGATGAAGGAGCCGTCGAATCCCGCGACATCAAGGCCGTGCGCGATTGCTTCGTTCACGTCGAGCTGGGGCAGGGTGCTCACTACCATACGAGCAGACGTGGGGGGCAGCGCCAGCGCGAACTCCGGGTCGGCGACATCCCCGTACTGAGTCACCAGACCCGAATGCCGTGCTTCCTGAAGTGCTTGCGGGTCGAAATCGACTCCGAGCACACGAAGTCCTCGCTGAATGAGGCGCCGGGCGATGCGGCCGCCGTAGCGACCCATCCCCATGATGATGACGTCCACGCGCACCGGGCTCTCGTCGCGGTCGGCCAGCTCGCGGTATGGAACGCTGCGCTCGAAAGCGCGCAGCGGCTTCTTCAGGAGACCGTACAGCTGGGAGGAGTAGATGATCAGATAGGTGGACAGGCCTATGGTAACGATGCCGACCAGCGTAACCAGTCCAAGAGCGTCTGTCCCTACATGCCCCAAGGTCACGCCCAATGTCATGAGTATCAGCGAGAACTCGGATATCTGGGCCACTGTCAGGCCCGCCAGAAGTCCGGTTCGGCGCCGATAACCCATGTATCCGATGATCGCTATCACGACGAGCGGGTTACCCACGAGCACGAACGCCGATAGGACGGCGGCCGGCAGGATCTGATCGGCGATGCTGGACATATCGAGGCGCGATCCCAGCTCGATGAAGAAGAACAGCAGCAAGAAGTCACGCAGGCTCGTCAGACGCGAGGCGATCGCGTCCCGATACTGTGTTGAAGCGATCGATACTCCGCCGAGGAATGCGCCAACCTCCTTGCTGAAGCCCAGGGCGTCGCCAACGGCAGCGAGCAGAACTGCCCAAGCGATGGCGAAGAGCACGAGCAGCTCCTGTGAGCGGGCCAGTCGGTTTAGAAGCCGTGGCATGACCCAGCGCATCATCACGAAGGTGCCGCCCACGAATGCAGTCCCGATGGCGAGAACACGGGCGATCTGAGCGAACAGAGAGCCTTCGCCGCCGCCAGCGAACGCCGGCAGGAGGATCATCGCAAGAATCACGCAGACATCCTGCACAATCAGGAATCCCACGGAAATGCGCCCGTGCAGCGAGTCGATCTCTCGCTTGTCTGACAGCAGCTTGACGATGATGATCGTGCTCGAGAATGTCAGGGCCACTGCGACGTAGGCCGATGTGAGCGTGTCGAGTCCGAGCGCCAGCGCCAGACCAAACCCGATAATCGAAGTGAACAGGATCTGCCCGATGCCGGTGCTGAGCGCAACCGGTCCCACCGATTTGATCAGTCCGACGTCGAGTTTGAGGCCCACGACGAACAGCAAGATCGCGATGCCGATCTGCGCGAGCGTCTCGACCTGGTCACTCGCGCTGACCCACTGCAGCCCGGTCGGCCCCACGACCACCCCGACCACGATGAAGGCGATGATGAGTGGCTGCCTGAGACGAAGCGCGATGATGCCGGCCACAGCGGCAAGGGCCAGGATCGCAGCGAGTTCGTAGAAGACGTTTTGGAACACACTTCCTCCCTCGGTGCGAGCGCCGTCAATGAACTCGTACAAGCCAAGCAGTCTGCGCATTCCCACGTACGCGTACGTACACTGCCGGCGAGGACGGGCTGCACCCACTCACTACCGACACACCTGCCTACGTATGCCCAACGTGTTTGCTTTTAACCTGCAAGACGAGGCCTGGCCTCGTCTTGGTGAAAGCGTAGCTTTCAGGGCCTTGTCTTGTCAGGTCGAAACGCTTGTTCGGCTACGTCGGCGGGAATCAACTACGGACGCGATTACCCGCATAGACCGGCGATCCGGAATCGAGCAGATGGGAGTCAGATCATGGCGAGAATCGTTTCAGTAGGCACGCACGCGACAGATGACCCCACTAAGGCCAGCCTGCCATTCATCACGGCGCATGGCGCCTCCCGCGCAGGCGAAGAGGCGGCAATCGTACTGATCGGCGAGGGCGCCTACCTCACGAAGCGCAATGTGGCCGAAAGCGTTCGCGGCATCGGTTTCCCGCCGCTTATAGAGATGATCGAGAAGGTGGTGGACATCGGCATTCCGGTGTATGTGTGAGGACCTTGCCGGGTCGCCCGTGGGGTGACTGATGAGGACTTGGCTTTCCTTCACGCCGAGGAGATCGATGACGTGAAATTCGCCCAGATCGTTGCGAATGCCTCCGTTGTGACCTTCTGAGTCAGGGCCAGCCGAAGCACCGGGAGCGCAGTTGCAGGCGTCCGCCGAACTGGTTTGCGCTTCACCAGCGGCGCGGCCTTCGCGCCGCTGTCATCTCAGCATATCTTCGCGGGGCCGCCGTCTGTGTGGAAGCGCGGGTTAGCCCAAGGCGCCTACTTGCGCCCGCGCCAGTAGTACGGCCGCTTGCGCTGGTGTGCGACGGCGAGAATGATCACCGCGTCACTGCGGATCTCGTTTACGAGTGAGTTCGGGAACCTCGCGAGTACCAGCTTGCGGAGCCCGCGAGCTACTTCTGCAGCGGCACGAGGATGGGCGCGGATCCGATCGAATCCGACTCCGACTTCATCGAGGAAGGCGGAATCGAGGCTGGGGCTCTCCTGGTCGTAGTAGTCCGCGGCGTCATTGAGCTCGAGATCGGCGTCCTCATGAAGACGCAGGGGCAGTTCGCTCACCTACGACTCCGAGCGCGGGCGAGCGCTTCGTCTGCCGCAACTGTTCGCGCGACACCCGCGTCGATCTCGGCGCTGCGGCGCTGAGCCTCTTCGATCCAAAGCTGTTCGATCTCGGCGTCGGACAGGGACTCCAGGCTACTGAGCAGTTCGTGCGCCATGGCAGCGCGTTCCTTCGCGTCGAGCGCGAGTGCCTCACGCATGAGTTCGTCTATCGTCATGGCGCTCACCTCAGCGCCTGAGTCTGGGTCACTTGCACGATCATTGCACCTCGCGAGCGTGACACGCATGCCTGCGTCAGGCGTGGTGGGGCAGCTGTAGCGCGCCCCTGCGCGCTTCTTGCTCGAGTCTACCTGACTCGGGCGCGCTTTCTGGTGGAAGCGCGGGTTAGACCTAGCGGCCCCGGGGATTCTCCATCTTCCCTTGCAGCGCGCGCGCTCTTCCTCACCCGAGCGGTCCGCGCCAGTCCTGCTCTCCGCACTCCGAGCACTCAAGTAGGGTCGAGGAGTAGCCCGAGCGATGCTCGATCTCCGATATCTTGACCCAGTTGTGACGGGTAGCGTGGCATCTTCGACACTTGCAGCCGTCCCAGTCGTGGTCTTGGTCCTTGGTCTTGCCGCACACTGTGCATATGCAGCCGTCCCAGTCGTGGTCCTGATCCCTGCAACCCATGAGTCACCCCACGTCCGGCACAGTCTGCCAAGGCCTGTGTACCCGGCGTTCTGAGCGCCAATTGCTTGCCACGTTCAGCATGAGGAACGGGAGGCCGAATCCGAACACTGCCGGGGCAAGAATACTGCGATCGTGAGCAGGAATTCACCCGAAGCCGCGTAGGTCTAACGTTCTTTCGGTTTGACCTGCAAGATGAAGCCGATAGGCCTCGTCTTGCCGAGCGTAGCTCGCGGGCCTCATCTTGTCAGGTCGGACCCGGGGTTAGGCCCGGCGGATTCAGATACTAAACGCAACACCCGGCACCCCAGAGGGTGGGGTGGTCTGGGACACTTCAGGTTCCTCTCCACCGCCAAGCAAAGGGGAACCGATGAGCGCCCAGATCACCCTCGAGGA